>Ga0082335_1000098_pt1 | contig 228857 bp, 219 predicted proteins | sample Subgrocontami58m_FD_72375 | JGI IMG/M metagenome (GOLD analysis project Ga0082335, IMG submission 72375) | Subsurface groundwater microbial communities from S. Glens Falls, New York, USA - GMW37 contaminated, 5.8 m (SPADES assembly) (version 2) ... | reverse complement strand
ACGGCAGAATTGGAAAGAGGAAATAAACAAGGATCAGTCTGGAAGACAAATGTTGAAGGGGTGAGAAATATTAGCCGTCTGTGCAATAGAGAGAAGTGTTTTTTGATTCATATTTCTACTGATATGGTTTTTTCTGGAAGTAAAGATAATCCTGGTCCGTACATTGAAACTACATTGCCAGAAAATAAATTACGCTCAGTATCCTGGTATGGGTGGACAAAAGCTGAGGGGGAAAGAGCGCTTCTGGATAAGAAAAAAGTGGCGATAATTCGAATAGGGAATGTAACAAAATCTATTTACGATCCGGGACTTGACTATGTTGGAAAGATTGCATATTTATATGATCATAACCAACTGTACCCTTTGTTTAGTGATCAGTATTTGACTCTTACATACATCCCGACATTATTTCAGGCAATTCATGCATTACTCCGGTTAAAAATAGGAGGTGTGTACCATGTAGCCAGTAAAAATCTATTTACTCCACATGCCCTCGGTAAATATCTAATACAAAAAATTAGAAAAAAGAATATAGTGCTTGCTTCAATGAGCATCCACGAATATCTCGATAAATTCCCTCATAGGTACCCCAAATATGGCGGATTGGCTAATGATATTACAGAGCAAAAATTAGGAATAAAATTCTTAAGTTGGGAAGAAATAGTAGATATTTTTATCGACAAAACTGAATCGTTTTAGTTTTCTGTTCTGTCTATATAGGAATACATAATACCGAGAAATCCTGCAATATACTCGACACTTCGCATAATAATGAAGTGATATGTATCAGTTGGGCGTTTCACAAACATTCTCCAATGTTTTAGATAGGCAGGATGTAAAGGAAAGAAGCTGACAACGCTTCGCAGTGGTCGTTTACGGAAATACTTGAGCGTGTCTCTTCCATATCTAAAACGCTTCAAAAACAGCTTTTTAAGCGTTAAATGTCCTTCATCATGAAATAGTATATTTTTTGACCTGTGGACGGTAAACCCAGCCTCAATTGTCTTAAGGTATATATCTAAATCATCTCCACCGGCTCCGAGTGATTCATCAAACCACTTGATTTTTTTTAGAACTGTTCTTTTGAAAAATCTCGGAGCCTCAACCGTGGTATCTTCCCAATAGCAGCGGCGTTCTAGGTTTTTGGCTTTTGCCCAAGGACCTCTTCCAAAAGAATCTTCTGGAACTATGACTGCATCTGCTCTATTTTCGCAAAGCTGTACAGCTTCTTGAATCAATTTTTTGGGGAGGAGCATATCTGCATCTACCCAGTAGACATATGTCCCTCTTGCTTTGTGAGCACCGAAGTTTCGTTTATGAGAAGCGTTATAAGCATTTTTTTTGACTTTTGGTATGAATGTAAATACTCTACAGTTAAATTGTTGTGCAATCGCAAGCGTTTTGTCAGTAGATTTGCCATCAACAATAATAGTCTCAATAGGCGTATATAATTGATCTCGTATGCTTTTTAGACACCGTAGGAGCGGCTTTGCAGAGTTTTCTGTAGGGATGACTATAGAGACAAGCTTATTGGACATAGACGTAGGCTTGAAAATTCTATCATATCAAATATAGCTGTGCTACAATGGCGCCAATCATGCGTCTCGTATTTTTTATTGCGACTCTGTTATTTTTAATCCCTTTTTTTTGGTTTCCGGCAGGTGCGATGGATATTGGAGGAGATGGGAATAGACTTTATTATTATGATCCTATAGCATTTATCAAAAATACAAGTTTGTATTCGATGGAACCAGAAGGGAAAGCTCTGGTAGATCCCACGAAACATGCCTATCTCCCATATGTGGGATTATTTGCGGTTATAAAATATTTTCATGTTTCCTCACACGATTTGATCAGTATATTTAATGGTATAAAGCTTAGTGTTGGGTTCATTTCTATATATTTTATAGTAAAAGAATTTCTCCAAAGAGGAGAGAAGAAAGAGAGAAATTTCTACGTAGTAGAAATGCCTTCCATACTGGCAGGGGTTTTTTACATTCTTGCCACAGGGTCGGAAAAATTAATCTTTCACTGGGTGAAGGCTCTCCATTCACACGATCAAGTATTTTTAAATCCCTTACTATTTCTTCTTGTACTTCGATATTTATTAACACAAAACCGTTGGTACATGGTGGGAGCACTCCTGGTAAGTTTTATATTTTCCACCAACTTTGCGATGATTTCCGCACCACCGTTTTTTGCTTTTTACCCAATCGCACTTGTGTTTCTTTTGCTGTATGTCACCTTCATCAGAAAAGTAAAAATCCAAATTAAGGAAATAGCTTTTGGTATGGCCCTCTTTTTGGGGTTGCATGCGTTTCATCTCGTTCCTGAACTATTGGCTGTTTTTAAAAACAACTCGGTTGCCACGTCTGTTGTGTTTAAAGAATCCGGAGTGAACTATTTTACTGCGATTCGGGGTCTTGGTTTGGCATCAGTAAGCTTATTTGTTCCATCACCGGTCTCTTCGTTGCGATGGGTATCGTTTATGGTGCCTTTGGTTATTATCCTGGGGGGTCTTCAATCCTGGAGAAAAAATAAAGAGATTCTATTGATAAGTATTTTTTTCTTTATTACTTTTTTTCTTGTTACAGCAAATATTACATTTCTTGGGATTGAGCTGTATCGAAAACTTTTTCTTATTCCGGGTTTTTCTATGTTTAGGAATTTTTATTTGCAGTGGGCATATATTTTTATATTTTTTTATGCATTGTTGTTTGGTGAATCACTTGCATTAATTTTCAGTAAACTCAGTAAGAAGTTTATTACGTTAATATCCGTTGGGTTTATTGTTCTATCAATTATCGGTTTTTGGCCATTTTTATCAGGACAATTGGTTGATGGCATTCAATGGGGGTCAAATGGTGTTAAAACTGCAATGGTTATAGACCCACAGTATGAACAAACCCTTTCATTTATAAAAAGGTTACCGGACGAAGGGAAAATATTAGTACTCCCGCTTACGGATAATTATATTCAAGTTTTGTTTGGAATAAATAATGCAGCATACGTCGGACCAGCAACGATACCTTTTCTAACTGGTAAAAAGAGCTTTGCAGGATATCAAAATTTTTGGCCCGATCCAATTCCTGAAGAAATCATGCGATATTCGCGTGAGAACAATTACGAAGCATTAAATCAAATATTTTCTCTGTTTAATATTCGCTATATTTTCCATAATTCCGATCCTAAAATATATGAAGAAAAATTTCCTCAATTCCCAAATAGCTACATGATGACTTCACTTCCAAAAACACAAAAAGAATATAAAGATTTTGTGCAAAAATTTCCTGTACATTTTCTCTATAATTATGGGCCGTTTGAGTTGTATGAATTTGAAAGCAGGGTTTATCGTAAGGAAGTATATATACCTGATAGTCTTTATAAAGAAGACATGCTTCAGGTCATACGAAATAAGAAAATTTCATTTCAATCTGCCTTTATAGATCAGGATGAATGTCAAAAAAATGAAATTATTCGAATTCTTTGTAAGGATACGTATAAGCCACCAGAAGTATCTATAGAGACGAGAAAAATAAACCCTACTCGCTATATGATACAAATAAAGCAATCCGAAGACCCGTTGCCTTTTTTGTTAGTTTTTCAAAATGGTTTTCATAGCGACTGGAAGTTATCATTTGACCAAGAAAAAGTGCTGAGTGAGGACAAACATTTCATGGTAAATAAATACGCAAATGGCTGGATAATAACGAAAGATGATCGTAAAGGAAGAACGAATTACACCTTATATCTTGACCTTGTAACACAGCGTTATTTCGGGTATGGTCTATGGATTACAGGAGTTTCCTTGTTTATATTATTTATTATAATCCTTCGCTCATTTATCAATAGAAAATAAAATGAAAAGCACTAAATTATTAGTTTTACTTACTTGTATTATATTATCAATCTTACCTTTTTATTGGTTATCACCTGGTGAACTAGAGATGGGAGGGGACAGTAACAGACTTTTTCTTTATGATCCCGATTCATATCTTCGGGCTAGTAGTTTATATAGCGTTGAGCCAGATGGATATGGTCAAGTACGACCAGATCAAGTTTTGCTTCCGTTTTTATTTATTCTCAAGCTCATTAACTTTTATATTCGTTCTCCGTATATTCTGATGAGCTTATTGAATTCGCTTAAGCTCGTTGGATCATTTTTTTTCATATATTTAACTATAAGAGAGATTCTAAAAAATAGGAGAGAAAAAAGCAGCGACACTCTCATTGATATGGCTGGAATAGTTGCAGGGCTTTTCTATACGTTTGCTCCAAGCGTTGGTGGCAATATGCATGCGGCGCTATTGACCCATAATCAAGTTTTTCTTAACCCTCTTGTATTTTATTTGATGTTACGTTTTTTGTTATCTAATAAAGACATATATATATTGATTCTTCTTTTGGTGACTTTAATTTTTTCACCAAACTTTTCTTTAAAAGCACCCCCGCCTCCATTTGCTTTTTATCCATTATCGATTATGTTTTTAATTTTTTATATAAAGTTCTTTCTTAAAAAATCTCTACCATTGAAAAAAATATTTTTTGGAATGATTCTATTTTTGGGATTACATGCTTTTCATACTATACCTGTCCTAGTCTATTCTTTTGATACGGGTAGTTATTTTAATACACGGCTATTAGATGCAACCGCACAGCAAAATGAATCACTGAATTATTTTAACGCTGTGCTAGGACTTGGAAAGGTAAGTAAAAATATATTTTATACATACTCCCTTCCCGAACTACGATGGATGACCTTTGCTGTTCCCTTTATAATTATTTTAGGATTATTGTTATGTAAAAAAATACATAAAGACCTTGTTCTTATAGCTTCATTCTTTTTCTTAACATTATTTTTGACTTCTGCGAATATTACCAATATTGGGGTTGAGTTATATAGAAAACTTTTTTATATACCTGGATTTGGTATGTTTCGTGTTTTCTATGGCCAATGGCAATGGGTGTATTCATTTTTTTACTCAATTTTGTTTGGTTATTTGTTATGTATAGTATTTTCCAAATTACGTATAAAAAATGTAATTATTCTCTCAGTTGTCTTAGTGACCCTCTTTGTTTTTAGCAGTTGGACATTTATTAGTGGAAATATTCTCAAGACAATTCATTGGGGTTCAAATAATATGACGAGTATCATAAAAATGAATCCGGATTATGAGCAAACTCTTGGGTTTTTAAAAACGCTTCCTGATGATGGAAAAATTATTAATTTTCCTTTTACCGACTATGGATATCAATTAGTAGCAGGTATAAATAGCGGTGCATATATCGGTGTATCTCCAACCGCGTATCTTACAGGGAAACGAGACTTTTCAGGATATCAGAATATTTCTCCTTTTGCCGGTACATTTTTAGAGCTAATAAAGAATAAAAAATATCATGATATACAGAGATTACTCAGTCTTTTGAATATAAAATATATTTTTTATAGTTCTGACCCTAAAGCCTATAAGGAGTTTTTTCCTGAATTTCCTTATTCATTATTCCTTCAGGCTATTCCTGATTCGCAATTATTGTCAGATTTTGTTCAGGTTATCGGTAATAAAAAAATATTTAATAGGGGATTTTATAGTATTTATAAGGTAGATATAGCAAGTTATCTTCCTCATTTTTATATTCCTACTAGTATCTATTCATATAATAATCAAGATAATGCAAAAGGAGAAAATGCATCATTTTTTTTAGATAAACAAGAGATTGATCCAAGAGTTGCATTTGTTGAGCGTAATACTTGTAGAAAAGTATTTACAGAAAAAGAGTGTATTCAGAATGCGCTTTTAGATGCTGGAGATATGCCGGTGATAACCTATAAACGGATTAATCCGGTAAAATACAAGGTGGAAGTGTCCGGGGCACGTAAACCATTTACCCTCGTTTTTTCAGACAAATTTCATAATGATTGGAAGCTATATATGTCTAATAAAAAAGTTGAATCATTGCCGGTTGGCGAGAGTTATTTTAATAACAGCATTAACGAATCAAATCATGATGATATATTTCTAAATAATAAAACATTTGAGACGATTAGCATGAAAAGCTTATCAGAAGATCGACATTTTACGGTAAACGGTTATGCTAACGCATGGTATATAAAACCAACGGATGTATCTGAAGAAAATCACTATGAAATAATTATTGAAATGACTCAACAGCGTATATTTTATTATAGTTTAGGAATTTCTATGCTTAGTGTATGTGTTTTTTTCGGATATGGATTAACTCTAATAAAGAAAAAGTTCTCCTCGGTTAGATTATATAAAGGATAGTATATAATAATTTCTATTCTCTAATATGTTGAATAAATTTTTTTCCAACTCCATATCAAAAGTATTTACATACGCAAATAAAAATAGACTTTTTCTTCTAACACCTGTATTTGTGTTAATACTTTGTGATGTTTTTCTATTTAAAGTAAGTTCTGATATACGGATAGCAGCAATATTGATTATATTTTTTTATCTGATAAAGCGTTTTAAGCTACAGAGTACAGCAACATTTCTATTTTCGTTACTATTATTTGTACTGACCTATGTACAATATATTTTTACCAGGCCAGAAGCTTTTCATGTTCCGGTTGTTCCTTCTGTTGAGCGGACTGCTGTGTGGTTATATCTATTTTTAGTTATAGGGGTAATTCAAAAATGGAGAGAAAATTAATACTATTATTATTTTTATGATTTCTATTTTGCTATGGCTATGAAACTTACCGGTAAAAAAATACTTGTGACTGGAGGAAGTGGTTTTCTTGGTGGGTATGTTATAGAGGAATTAAAAAAAATTGATGTTCAAATATTAGCACCAATCCATAAAGATTTAGATTTATCTCAAGAAAAAAGCTGTCATAAATATTTTTTACGAGAGCGTCCTGAGATCGTAATTCATTGTGCGGGTGCTATTAGTGGTTTATTAAATATTTTAGAAAACCCTGCAGAAATATTTGATACCAATCTTAGAATAAATATAAATATATTGAGATTTTCTCACGAATATAACGTAGAAAAACTAGTGAATATCGGTTCAACATGTGCATATCCAGGTGAATTACCAACTGGATATTTTCGTGAAGAGGAATTTTTTAACGGGCCTATGCATAAAAGTGTGGAAGCGTATGGATTTTCAAAAAGAGCAATGTATGTAGGAAGTACTGCGTATAGACAACAGTTTGGTTTTGATTCTATAACTTTGCTTTTGACAAATATGTATGGACCAAGGGATGTGTTTAGCATAGAACGTGCGCATGTCGCTTCGGCGTTAATTAAAAAATTTATCGTTGCAAAAAGAAATAATAAACCTTTTGTTGAAGTACTAGGTACAGGACGGGCAATTCGAGAATTTTTATATGTAGAAGATGCCGCAGAAGCAATAGTAAAAGCTACTGAACTATATGACGAAGAAATGCCACTTAATGTCGGCACCGGTGAGGAAACGCCGATAGCAACATTAGCACAGATGATTAAAGAACTCTCTGGATATACAGGATTGATACAGTGGAATAAAGAAGGGCCAGATGGAGCATTACGAAAAGTTTCAGATATATCTCGTATAAAATCTAAACTTCACTGGGAACCTACATATTATCTTCGGGAAGGATTACGAAAAACAATACAATGGTTTGAGGAAAATTATGATGTAGCAATTTCAAAATTATGAATAAAATCATTCTTTTTGGAGGAAGTGGATTTCTAGGACCTATTATTCTTGAAAAGTATCCTGATATTATTTCTATTGGACGAAGTCCTATACCTATTTATTTAAAAAATAAACATATTCATATCGATAATTTAGATAATTTATCTTTTCTTGATGCATTAGATTTTGACAGGGTAATTTTTTTGATTGGAAGTTCAAATCATCACATAATAAATACGAAATCAACAATGGGAATTGAATATAATGTTTTACCACTTAAAAAAATCCTTTTCTACCTGAAAAAGAGAAAAATAAAAAAATTTATCTGTTTTTCAACGATTTTGCTTTACGATGTTGCAAAAATGAAATTACCAGTCGATGAATCTCAACTTATTAATCCTTATATAAACGATTATGTTTTCAGTAAGTATTTGTCTGAGGAATTAGCGAAGTTTTATTCCAAGGAGATACCTTCGATTGTTGTACGTTTTAGTAATATTTATGGTCCTACCAGATTAACAAGGCCTGATTTGGTGCCAACGCTCATCCAACAGGCACTATCTCCGAATGAGGTTTCTGTCTGGAGCAAGAAACCTGTTCGAGACTTTTTATATACACCCGATGCTGCAGATGCGATTGTCAAACTACTTCATACTGATTATACGGGTCCAGTGAACTTAGGCACAGGCCAGTCAGTCAGCGTCGGACGCATTGCGGAGATTATTGAAGAATTATCTGGAAAAAAAGTTAAAGATTTGAACAAACCGGTATCAGGACCTATGGAGTTTGTTTGTGATATAACTCTCGTAAAAAAACTAACCGGATGGAAACCAACACATACCATAGAAGAAGGACTTGCAAAGACATATGAAACAATGAAACAGTATGCGGACAAAAATCAGTGGTGGAATACATAAGCATATGAGAATCCTTCAACAATGGAAAGAATGAAGCTATCATGGTACTCCTTGCTCGTATGCTTCCTGACTGCCTGTATTTTTCTTATCCCATTTTTCTGGTTAAAACCTGGAGAAATGGATCTGGGGGGGGACAACAGTAGGCTCTATTTTTACGATCCCCTGGCATATCTGACCAGTCAATCCCTCTATAGCGTCTCCCACTCAGGACTGGGCGGAGAGAACCTCAGCTACTACGCCATTCCGTTCTTTCTGTTGCTTGCGGCGGTCAAAGCACTGGTTCAGTCGCCCACCATCCTTATTAGTATCTTCCATGGGTTAAATTTAAGCATGGGGTTTCTGTCGTGCTACTTCGTCGTGAAAGAGCTGCTGAAGCAGGAGGGAGAAGGACACATAAAGGATCGGTTCATCATAGAGGTGTCAAGTCTTCTTGCTGGTCTATATTACACGTTCTCTCCCAAGCCTATTCGAGAGTGGGGATATCCGCTTTTGCCCATGAATCTGGTGTTTCTCAATCCACTGCTGTTTTTCCTCCTCCTTCGATTCTTTCTCACAGAGAATATGCGATATATGTTGATTGCGCTTCTTATCACTTTTTTCTTTTCTCCAAATTTTAGCTATATTGGTGCGCCGACATTTTTTTCCTTCTTTCCGCTTGCGATTCTGTTTCTTCTCATTTACACCAAAGGTATTAAAAAGAAACCTATCCCTGTGGTCAAAATTGCTGTCGGTCTTCTGCTTTTTGTCTTTCTCCATGCGTTTCATCTGATTCCACAAATAACCAGCATTTTAACTCCTGGTACGGTTACAAATGAGTTCATTTTTGGCGACCAGGGGAAATTACAGTGGGGACTTAAATATTTTTTAACCACAGCACCATCCATTAAGGTGAGTTATGCGCTGTTGGGTTTGCAGCAATATGCGCAACCTGAATTCTACTGGTGGTTATTCATGCTGTTTCCACTCCTGTTTGTTCTGGGGTTTTTGTGGAACAGGAGTCGCGTCTATCTCCTAAGCGGTATATTTTTCCTCATTGCGCTGTTTTTTGTCTCAGCAAACATAACAAACCTGGGACTCAAACTCTACGGTCTTGCATTTCAGATTCCTGGGTTTTCTATGTTTCGTGTGTACTATGGACAATGGCAATGGGCATACTTATTTTTCTATGCCATATTTCTCGGGCAGGCGCTTGCCATTGTTATGGAAAAAATCAAGCCGGTGCTGCGGCATCTGCTCGTCGGAGGTGCGGTTGTATTGCTGCTTGCAACCTCATGGCCATTTATAAGTGGGAAATTGACAGATACGACGCTTTGGCAAAGTAAGAACATCAAGTCCCATGTCAAGATGGATCCTATGTATGACGAGGTTCTTGCGTATCTTCGGTCCCTTCCTGTTGATGGAAAAATTCTTTCGCTTCCCCTGAACGATCACGGCTATCAAGTACTGAAGGGAGAAAATGAGGCTGCGTATGTCGGGCCGTCCACGATTACGTATCTGGCTGCGAGAAATGAGTTTAACGGTGCTGTGGAATTTGGAATCTTTCAGTCAAGTCTTCTCGCCGCTGCTCGAGAAAAAAACTACACGAAATTAAAAGATATATTCCGTATCCTCAATATCAAGTACATTTTCTACAACGACGACCCGTTTATCTATGGTGACAATTTTCCCGCGTTGCCCTACGCACATGTAAAGAATTTTTTCCCGGATACCCAGGAAGGCTACAAGGAGTTCATCAAAAACCTTGGCGTGAAAGAAATCAAAACTATAGCAGGGAAGTACCATGTCTATGAATTTGACGATCGTGATTATCTGCCGCATGTGTATGTGGCGAGAAAGACCTATTACGCAAATTTGACAAAAGATGACGTTTTATTTCCATGGTTATTTAATCAAAAAAACAAAAGAATAGCGCTTCATAACACATTGAATGGAGGTGATGCAATGTTTGATAGTAATGGAATCATACTAAAGGCAAAAAATGACAATCTTTACACAAATGCTGTGACAAAAGGTCTTGATTTTGTCAATGATGAGCCTATAAAGCTAGCGGATGATAAAATAAAAGAGTTGGAGTCGGAGTCTGCCGATTGGAATAGGGTACTTACTCAATACGGTGCGATTATTACTACGCTCATACATGATGGAAAAACTATTGAGGACGATGGGAGTCTCCTGGCAAATAAGGCAAAAATTTATCAACTCCTTGAAACACATGCCTTCACGGTTCACAATATCCTTTTATCTTATAAAGTACGATCAGATCAAGAAAAGGAAGCACTATCAAGGCTTGCAGATGGGATGGTTGATCGTCTTAAGACTGAGCTAGATTTTGTTATACCTGAGCTTACAACATTTAAGTATAAGCTCGATATTCCGTCTGATGGATTATATGAATTATATATATCAAAAGATATATTTCCCTATGTGGAATCGATTGGAAGCATGAGTGTTGATGGTAAAGAAGTCATAGCTCATAGTTCTCAAAATGAAGATAACTTTTTACGATTGACAGACGTGAGATTAGCAAAAAAACAATCATCTGTCGAATTTAAAAATCTTGAGTATAACAATCTTGTGGAAAAAGTAACCTGGCATACTCTTGAAGGCCCATTACTTTCGACAGCGAGTGCCACTTTTTTACTCAATGATACGTATGGAAATCAGCAAGGGTTATTCCGTTGGGTTAATCTCAAGCCTGATAATTTATATGTAGTTTCATTTGATTATACAACGTCAGGAAAGAATTTTTGGATTAAGTTGCATGAAATTATCGATAATCCTTCAGATCCAGCACATAACTTTACGTATAACATTATGGCAAACTATCTTCGTTCGAATGACTGGAAAACGTTTCGCGTTATAGTTCAGTCAGGTTTTTTTTCTTATGGAAAGCATATTCTGCAGATTGCTTCAGCTGAGAATAAATTGGATTCAATACAGATAAAAAATTTTTCTGTCGTACCATTTATTAGTCCCCAAATAATAGCAAGAAAACTTTTATCATCGGAACATGAATCGCAATCTATTCCGGAAATCACTTTTCGAAAGATAAACCCTACGAGGTACGAGGTAAAAGTAAAAAATGCAAAAAATCCTTATACGTTGGTTTTTTTACAGACTTTTAATAAAAACTGGAAATTAGTTGACCCAAACAAACCTTCGGAAAATGTGATTGCTGCTTTCATGAGATCACTTAATACTCTGATTCACTTTATTTTTCCTAAGGAAAATATGAATGATCCGATAGTAGTGGGTCAGGAAATCTCTCGTGATGTTTTTTTTGATAGAGACACATTTGTCACCCTGGGAAAAGCTTCTGTTGCACAGGATAGACATCGCATGGTAAACGGGTATGCAAATGCATGGGACATTGAAACGAAGGATTTTGATGAGAAAACAGATTATACATTCGTTCTTGAAATGGTATCTCAACAACAATTTTATCTATCATTGATCATTTCTATTGTCACATTTGTGTGTTGTACAGTATGGCTTGGTATAATAGGATTTAATAAAAACATATGAAAAAATTATTCCAACAGGTTTACGCTACCCTCATTGAATCAAAAAGACATAAAATGATTCAAGATTTTGTAAAGAATAATCAAATAGTTTTTTTTATTCTTATCATAGTTGCCATTCTTATTGACAGTCTTTTTATAAAGACAACCTCAGACATCGTACTATTTGGCACGCTATTGTTGTATGGTATTTTTGCAAATATCATACATATGAAAAGTAAGGCAACCTTCTTATTGTGCCTGGGACTCCTCAGCGTGATGTTTATAAGTTTCCTGCTTACGAAGGCTTCTGTTCCAACAGAAAAATTGACAGTTTGGTTATATCTTTTAATGATTCTTGGTATTCTTCAACAATGGCGAGAATGAAAATATCCCGATTTTCTCTACTCATAAGCATCATTAGCCTTGGTATTTTCTTTATCCCATTTTTTTGGCTAAAACCAGGGGAAATGGATCTGGGGGGGGACAACAGTAGGCTCTACTTCTATGATCCAATAGCCTATTTGATCAGCCAATCACTCTATAGTGTTTCCCATTCAGGACTCGGAGGAGAAAATCTTAGTTACTTTGGTATTCCATTTTTTTTACTCCTTGCTCTGGTAAAGTCACTCGTTCGTTCGCCGACCGTCCTCATATTTATATTTCACGGACTGAATATGAGTCTTGGCTTTGTCGCTTGTTACCTGATCGTCAAAGAACTATTAAAGAGAGAGGAGACGACACAGAAAGATCAGATGATCGTCGAAACGGCGAGTATCCTCGGTGGTCTTTTTTACACATTTTCTCCTATTCCCACTAGTTGGTGGGCATACCCACTTTTGCCAATGAATCAGGTCTTTCTCAATCCGCTTCTTTTTTTTCTATTACTACGTTTTTTCTTAACGAGCTCCATGCTCTATATGTATATGGCTCTATTGGTAGCTTTTTTCTTTTCTCCCAATTTTAGTTTTATAGGAGCACCTTCCTTCTTTGCCTTCTTTCCACTTTCATTTCTGTTTATATTAATTTATACCAAGTACGTTACAAAAAGAACTATTCCGGTTGCCAAACTCATTGTCGGGCTATTGTTTTTTATTCTTCTCCAGGCATTTCATCTGATTCCTCAAATAGCAAGTATTCTGACCCCCGGAAGCGTGGCAAACGAAACTGTTTTTGGAACATTTGGAAAATTTGAATGGGGACTTAAATATTTTTTGGGTACAGCTGCAATTATTAAAGTCAGCAACTCGTTATTTGGGTTACCCCAGTTTGGGGAACCTGCATTCTATTTTCCTCTCTATAGCGTGTTCCCCCTTATGTTTGTTTTAGGATTCTTGTGGAATAAGAGTCGAGTATATTTACTGAGTGCTATTTTTTTCTTTATCACTTTGTTTTTTGTCACTGCAAATATCACGACGATCGGATTTAAGCTTTATGTTCTGGCGTTTCGGTTGCCAGGGTTTTCTATGTTTCGTGTATTTTATGGGCAGTGGCAATGGGTGTATATATTTTTTTACGCAGTGTTTGTTGGCTTAGCATGTGCGATAGTTTTAGAGAGACTAAAAACAACTCAGAAATATCTGCTTATAGGATTTATTGTTATCCTCTTTATTACGACTTCATGGCCACTTATAAGTGGTAAATTAACCGATACGACACATTGGCAGAGCAAAGGCATTAAATCCCATGTGAAGATGGATCCGATGTATGAAGAGGTTCTTTCATACATGCGATCACTGCCGGTGGATGGAAAATTTATTACATTTCCTCTGAGCGGTCCGGGCTATCAGGTGCTCAAGGGAGAGAATAACGCGGCCTATGAGGGTCCCTCTACGATCACGTATTTGGCTGCCAGAAACGAGTTCAATGGATTTCAGGAGTTTGGTGCATTTGGTCCGAATCTATTAGTTGCTGCCAGTAAAAAAGATTATGCATCATTCAAAGATATTCTTGCAATACTTAACATTAAATACATTTTTTACAATGAAGATCCTTTCATATATACCGAAAATTATCCGGGATTACCCTACGAGTATGTCCGTGATTTTTTCCCCGATACACAAGAAGGCTATAAGGAATTCATCAAAGAACTTGGGGTAAAGGAGGTTAAATCTTTTGGGTGGAAATATCACATTTATGAACTGGACAATACATCATATGTCCCGCGCATTTATATAGCGAACAAAAATATATATTGGAATGATCTTGTTGTAGTCAATCCTCATGACCCGCTTTCGTTTTACCCGGAAGATAGAACAGTGGCCTTGTTTGATGATATAAATGTTTTTAAGGAACATAAGGATATATTTGATGACATCATCCTAAAAGCACGAAATACAAGTACAATTTTTGATTTTTTTAAGAAGAAGAAAGAAGATAAATTCGTTTCTCCCACGATATCACGAAAACTCTCTGACATCATTTATCCGTTAGTGGTAATAAAAGAAAAAAGAGATCTCGATCGTTTCCCTGTAGTAAATAATGCGTATATTGATAAAAGTATTTATTTGGCAGAGAAACGTGTCAATGAACTTGTTAGACTCGAGCACATACCTTTGCGCAGAAACGTTGTAAGTATTAGTGAGCTCGGGAGTTCATGGAAGGAACCAGGTGTATGGGAATTTAGGAGACACAGCGAATACAATTCATGGGAAATAACTTTGGTGCGTTATCAGAAAGCTATCGAGAAGCTTATAGATGAACTGGAGAAGACAAATCAATCGAATTATTCCACTATTACCAGTAAAGTAGAGTTGAAAAGTTATTTAAAAGAACATAAGGATGATTTACGAGGAGCCATAAGACAAGAAACATTATGGTCAATAGAAGACAGAATATACATATCAGGCTTAGTCGAGAGAATGTTTACAGATATTTATACAAAACTCAATCTTCAGTTGCCGGATTTTAGCAACATTCCTTACAGCGTAGAGTACCCATTGGAAGATGGTACCTATGAAGTATATATAAACAAGAAAGATACAGAAAATTTGGATGTTACGTTGAGTGTCGATGGAGTGAGGATGACCCCAAAAGTTTTCGAGGAGAGTGAGTGGATGCAGTTTAATGATATAGTCGTTCAAAATAAGCTTTCTTTGCCAACTGTTCTTTCGATTGAAAAAGTTCCAAATCTTATAAATCAAACAAATTGGAAAACTGCCGAGCAAATAACATTGCAAGATCCAGTTGCTCTTGCAATACCCTATAATTTCTTAGGTAATACGAGTGGTCTTGTCCGGGATATTCGCGGATGGGAAGGAGACACTATCTATGCTATTTCATTTGACTACCTTACATACAGTCAAAATTTTTCAATGATTCTCCAGGAGAAGGGAGGAACTAAAATAAGTCAATATCTTAACGCAACATACGAAGAAACATTTCGGTCAAAAGAGTGGAAAAGGTTAAATACCGTCGTTCTTTCTGCGAAAAACGCACAATCTGCATTTTTGCAAATTGTCAAAGCTCAGGATGATTATGAAGAATTAGATAGTCGGAGAATAAAAAAAATTGAAATAAAAAATTTATTAGTGCAAAAAATTGCTAATCCTAAGATTCTTTTTAAGAAATCGTCCACGACTAAAGAAACGATTATCCCCCGCATTACGTTTACAAAGATCAATCCGACAAAATATAAGGTGGCTGTAAGTGGCGCAAAAGAACCATATACTCTGGTGTTGTCTCAAGCATTTAACCAAAAATGGAAACTATTTTTTCCGAGTCGCGAACATGAAGCAACAACATTAAAAGGGACAGTTACTCGATTTATAGGAAATCTGTTGAAGATACTTACCAAGCCAATTATTGGTGCATCGGGTCTTGGTGATTCACGAGTGGTAGCCAGTTACGCCAATGGCAGTATACAGGAAGGAATTCATACGAGTAGTCTTTTGGATCGTAATACATTTGAAACATGGGGGCAGGATCCCATAGCCGAAGGGACGCACCTACCGGTAAACGGATATGCGAACTCTTGGCGTATTGAACCAAAAGATGTCCAAAATCGTAATGACTATACGCTTATTATCGAAATGACATCTCAGAAATTATTCTATGGTACCGCGTTAGTATCAATAGGGGTGCTTTCATTGGTAGTCTTTCTCCTGTTAAAGTCACTTATAGTAATCCGAAAATGAGAAAACGTAACCTCTTTTACCTTTTTATTTTTTTAGGCATCGTTTTTTTTGTTTTCCGTCATTGGTTTCTGTATCCACTCATTATCGGCGGAGATTGGCCGTATTATTTTGACGGATTTTTAGAGAGCTTTAGCGTCGTTCCGATCCTTTGGGCTCCATGGCAGGGCAATGGGCTTGGCGGCGTAAATCCGCTATTGGGATTACATGTTTTTTCCTCATCTCTTATCGTTCCATTTGTCAACTGGCTCGGGTTGCCGTGGGAGGTGGTCTATAAAGTCGGGTGGTTTGGTCTGTTTCTTGCATTGTCTGTGTATGGATCAAAAAGGCTATGGGAGGCAGTAGATAGCAGACAGCAGAAAACAGATAGTTTTCCGTGGTGGATGGTCGCTTCGATCATCTATACCACTAATACTTATATCCTCATGGTGACGGGAGGCGGGCAGATGGGAGTGGCCATTTCGTACGGAATAGCTCCATTGGTTCTTACGTCCTTTATCAAGCTCATACAGTCGGTCAGCGATGCAGTTGTGAATGTCAAAAGTCCCTTCGGAAAGACTCAGGACAGGCAAAAGTCTCCGCCAAAGGCGGACCAGCCTCTGGCCGGAAAAGTCAAAAATGTATTGAGTGCAGGATTGATTCTTGGTTTTCAGTTGATGATAGATCCGAGGATAGCCTACGTGACTATGGTTGGAGTTGGGATATATTATATTTCAAATTTCAAATTTCAAATTTCAAATTTTGTTTCTGCTTTTATAGTTTCATTGATAGTTGCAGCTGGTGTTAATGCGTTTTGGTTACTCCCGATGGTTGTGATGAGGAATAATCCTTTAAAAAGTTTGGGATCGGCGTTTACGTCAATAGATTCGATTAGATTTTATAGTTTTGCCGATTTTTCGCACGCATTATCCCTACTTCATCCCAATTGGCCGGAGAATGTGTTCGGGAAGACGTTTTTTTTGCAGCCGGAGTTTCTCTTCCTTCCTTTACTTGCTTTTTCAAGTTTGTTGTATTGCCGAAAGAATAAAAATATTTTCTTTTTTATCACTCTTGCGTTGATCGGTGTTTTTTTTGCCAAAGGCGCGCAGGAACCGTTTGGAATCGTGTATCAATGGATGTTTATTCACGTCCCGGGGTTTGTGATGTTTCGCGATCCGACGAAATTCTATCTTCTCATCGCACTTTCGTATTCTATATTGATTCCATTTGCTCTGGAGCAATTTGTTCTATGGAGAAGAATCAAGAATCAGGAATTACGAATTATGGTTAGCACCCTAGTAGTCTGTCTATTTGTTTTTTTATGGATATTTACTATTCGGGAGGCGATCCTCGGACAACTTAGCGGGACATTTGAGAAACATACAGTGCCTCAGGAATATAGAGAGCTTGAGGGTTTTTTACAGACGCAGCCAAATTCTGCGCGTACGCTTTGGGTGCCACGGCAGCAGCGATTTTCTTACGGAACACTTGACTCTATGCCAGTAGAAGCAGAACCGCTTTTTGGCGCTACTACTGCGGCGCAACTCAAGGTAAAGTTGGAAAATCCAACTAGCATGGAGCTTCTCGGTGACTTGGGGATAGGATATGTCATAATCCCATACGATAGCCTGGGAGAATTGTTTTTACAGGATCGAAAGTATGATGAAAAGAAGCGACAGGAATATGAGTCTGTCCTTGATGGAATCAGTTGGTTCAAAAAAATCCGTTCCGGTAAACTTACTATTTATCAAACTCCCCGGCACGGAGATCTTTTTTGGGTTTTGAACGATGAGGCGCTTACGTATAAACGAATCCGTCCCGATCGATACACGGTTTCTTTTACCGTTCGTGAGCCGTCCACGGTCTATTTTTCCCAAGCGTACCATCAGGGTTGGGTATTTAAAGCAGGAGATACGAGAATGAAGTCTCAGCGCTCATCTAATGGATTAAATAGCTTTCAAATCCTTACTCCCGGTACGTATGAAGGAGTAGTAGAATTTGAGCCGCAGAAATACGTGACGTGGGGATTGGCGGTTTCTTTTCTGACTGTTTTGGGAGCGGCTCTAGCCTTCATGCTATAATTATACTCTATGAGAATTCTTGTGACCGGGGCCGCCGGATTTATGGGAAGTCATGTTGTTGACTTACTCCTTGCGACTAGCTCTCACGATGTCTATGGTGTCGATGATCTTTCGGGTGGATACATGAGGAATGTTAACCCAAAATCTCATTTTACGAAATTGGATCTTCGAGATAAAGACAAGACAGAAAACTACATAACCCGTGTAAAACCCGAACTTCTTTATTACCTCGCTGCGGATGCCACGGAGGGCAGGAGTCAGTTTACGCCTCTATCGGCAACGGAGCGAAATTATCTTGCGTATCTATATACGCTTGTCCCTTCTATTGGCTGTGGTGTAAAAAAAGTTATTCTAACCAGTTCCATGAGCGTTTACGGTGCACAGAAACCACCATTTGCGGAAAATATGAGACGGATTCCTGAAGATATCTATGCTATAGCCAAGACCGCTATGGAGGAGGCGACTGAAATCTTGTCAAAAGTTCATGGATTTAAATACGTCATTGTTCGTCCGCATAACGTCTATGGTCCGAAACAAAATTTGAGCGATCCGTATAGAAATGTAATTGGCATATTTATCAACTGTATCCTCAATGACAAAAATTTTTACATCTATGGAGACGGTGAGCAAAAACGGGCGTTTACCTATATCGATGACTTTAATCCTTATTTTGTAAAAACCGGTTTCTTAGATTCCGCCAATGGAGAAATTATTAATATCGGTCCAAAAGAAGAATACACGATTAATGAATTATCTCACGTCGTGCTCCAAACATTTTTTCCTTCTGGCAATATCCCATCGCACTTGAAGCCGAAGTATCTGGCCCTACGGCCACAGGAAGTCAAAGAAGCCTACTGTACGCATAAAAAGGCAGTGAAGCTATTAGGATACAAAACAAGCGTTACGTTAAAAAAAGGTGTTGTGAAGATGGTTTCGTGGGCAAAAACCATGGGACCGCAGCAATTTCAATACTTAACCGATGGACTCGAACTTGAGACAGAAGATACTCCTGCTATCTGGAGCAAGAAGCTCATCTAACCGTATGCCACGCACAGCCCCGTTGGTTTCCGTGATTATTCTCAATTGGAACGGAAAGAAATTTTTACGCACGTGCCTGTCTTCTTTATCGCGGATCAGAAATTTCCGTATTGAGATAATTGTCGTAGATCAGAATTCTTCTGATGATTCAGTCTCATACGTGAGAAAAACATTTCCTAAAGTAAAAGTTCTCGCTAGTAAAAACAATAACGGATTTGCAGGTGGAAATAACATCGGAGCCGGAGCCGCCGCCGGGAAATATTTGCTGTTTCTTAACAATGATACAAAGGTGACGACAAATTTCTTAATCCCCCTGATTGCAGCGTGCCAACGTGATCAACATATTGGTTGTATTCAACCGGAAATGCGGGTCATGGATCACCCGCATGTGTTAGATGAGGCCGGTGCGTATCTGACGATGTCCGGATTCTTGTATCACTACGGATACCGCAAAGAACATCTCCTGCCAATGTATCGGACTACGAGAGTTGTTTTTTCTGCTAAAGGCGCCTGCATGTTGATTCCTAAAGAAGCGTTTGATCGGGTCGGCGGATTTGACGATGACTTTTTTATCTTCTTTGAAGAAACTGATTTATGTCATCGTTTGTGGCTTGCCGGATACAAAGTGCTCTATCTGCCGGAATCTTATATTTATCATGTGGCCGGAGGAGACACCACCGATACCTATAATTATGAGCGGCGAGTATATTTGACGTTTAAAAATATGAATTGCAGTTATCTAAAAAATTTTGGGTTGCTGTTTTTTTTCACGATATACCCGGTCTTTTTATTGTTTCAGTTAAGTGTTCTCGTTTATTTTCTTGCGTCGTTTCGGTTCGGTGTAGCAAAAGCAATCCTGAGCGGATGGTGGTGGAATATTGTGAACATGAAATCAACACTGCAAAAAAGAAACAATATACAGCATAGTCTGAGAATTGTTTCCGATAGAGCAATACGGAGTTCTATTTATTACAACCCGGGATTGTATTATTACTTCTGTCTATTATTTGACGCAAAAAAATATCGGCACACCGCCCTTACACAGTATGAAATAAATTTTTCACGAGGAACAAAATGAAAAAAAAGAGTATAGCTTTTATCACGCCCATTTATCTTCCCGCAGCTATATCCGGTTCCCAGATGTTCGTAAAGTATTTGGCTGAAGGACTAGCCCGGAGAGGTTGGAGTATATCTGTCGTAACTTCTGACGCACTCACGCCACGCTATTGGTATGATCCGTTTTTTGGTCGAAAACTCAGCAGTTCATATGAAAAGATACATGGAGTTTCGGTCCACAGGCTACCTTCGGCACAGCTGCTTTCAAGTATTTTATTTATTCTGGCACGGTATATACATTTTTTTTCAAAGAACATACGAAATAAATTAAAAATTATCTCCAATGGACCATATCTGGTAGGTTTGGAAAAATTATTACATAAGGAAAAATTTGATGTCGTCCATTGTTCACCATTTCCGCTGGAAATCAATAAGCAGGCTATCGAGTGTATTCATCGTTTATCAGATAGACCGAAGTTGTTGATAACTCCGTTTTTCCATGCACAAGTTCCTGACTACCATAACCCAGAGTTTCAATATGTTTTTGATGCTGCTGACGCCATACACGTTATATCATCCTCCGAGAGGATGGATATATCGACGAGCTTTCGGATAGATCCACGTAAGATCTTTATAGCCCCCTTATTTATAAATACGGGCACCATGCTCAATCAAAAAGAGCTTCATCAGGATATACAGCGTGCAAAAAAAGAGTACGGGTTGTTCGGCAAAAAAATAATTCTTTTTGCCGGTATTAAGGGTCGTGGGAAAGGTGCAATAGATGTACTTAAGTCAGTACATCAGCTGTGGCTAAAGGATCGATCAATCGTATTGATAGCCATAGGGAGTGAAACGCAAGAGTGGAAAACGGCAAAACAGGAGGTTGATGCCGGATGTCTCATAGATCTTCCGTATAAAACCGGAAGAGATAAAGAAGCATTATTTGCTCTTTCTGATATATACTGCATGCCATCGGCGACAGAAACATTCGGTCTTACTTACCTTGAGGCATGGCATAAAAAAAAGCCGGTTATCGGAGCAGATATTCCTCCAGTAAGAGAGTTGATTGTTGCAAACGCGGGAGGTCTGATTGTTCCTTACGCGGATTTGAATGCATTACAGATGGCTATTACAAAATTGTTGCAAAATCCTGTATTATCTAAAGAGCTTGGAGAAAGCGGATATAAGGCATTAAAGCAAAAGTATACCCTACGTAAGATGTTGCCAAAATACATGCGTTTTTTTAACAAATAAACTTTTTTTATGAATATATTGATAACAGGCGGAGCGGGATTTATTGGTATAAACGCTGTTTCATACTTTTTGAAACGGAAACATCATGTCGTAGTGTTTGATAATTTTTCTCGACCTGGCACACGAGAGAATATACTCTGGGTGAAAAGCCACCATAAGGAAAAAATAGACGTTATTGAAGGTGATATTCGTACTGACACAGACGAATTATCTACTATAGTCGCACGTGTTGACGTAGTAATTCATTTAGCAGGGCAAGTGGCAGTGACAACATCTGTGAAAGATCCTAGAGTAGATTTTGAAATTAATGCCCTAGGTACATTCAATGTCCTTGAGGTAGTCCGGAAAAGTAAGAATAGACCTATTTTTATCTATTCTTCAACGAATAAAGTCTATGGCGCGCTAAATGATTTAGACATAAAGGAAAATAAAACTCGATATGCATTTGGACGTTTGAAATATGGCATATCTGAGTCTCATATGTTAGATTTTTACTCTCCTTACGGATGTAGCAAAGGAACTGCTGATCAATATGTGCATGATTACAGTCGTATATATGATCTAAAAACTATAGTTTTTCGTCAGTCATGTATATATGGGCCACATCAATATGGTATCGAAGATCAAGGATGGGTAGCATGGTTTATCATAGCGTTAATGAAACGTAAGAAACTAACAATTTATGGAAATGGTAAACAGGTTCGGGATTTGCTTTACGTAGAAGATCTTTTAAGAGCATATGAACAAGCCATAGAGCATATCAATAGTACGAAAGGTCAAATCTATAATATTGGCGGAGGATATAAAAACACATTGTCGATATGGTTTGAGTTTCGACACGTTTTAGAACAATTATTTAATCGAAAAATTACTGCATCGTTTTCTGATTGGCGACCTGGAGATCAGCCAATATATATATCAGACATTAGGAAAGCAGAACAAGACTTTAATTGGAAACCTCGTGTATCCATACAGCAAGGCATGCCGTTGCTTTATGAATGGATCCGTAAAAATATATAGTCAATCCTTTTTTAGAAAAATTATCCTATGGCATCTATAGATTCATATAAACGCTATATTTCAACTCATTATCAATATGTAACAAATGATAGAGGGTATATAAATAGATACTATCTTTGGAAATCGTATTTTGAAAAAATATTACCTGAAAATAAAAATATTGCGATACTTGAGGTAGGCTCGGGAATGGGTCATAATATATTTGCTTTAAAAAAGCTAGGATATACTAATATTTCTGGAATAGATTATTCTCCTGAATGTGTTGCTTTCTGTAACAAAAAAGGTTACCAAACAGCATTAATAGATAATAAAAAAGAACAACAATTTTATGCTTCCCATGCACGTTCATATGACCTTATCGTGCTCTATGATGTTCTAGAACATTATGTACCAGATGACGCGTTAAAGCTTTTACGCAATATAAAAAATGCATTAACAGAAAACGGTATAATTTTGATATCAACACCAAATGCAGATCATCCCCTTTGTTCAAGTTTACGTTATGCAGATATAACGCATAAGTTTATTTATACGGAAGGGTCACTATCTCAATTACTTCGAAATGGAGGTCTAACTCGACATAGATTTTTTCAAGTGAATTCATATACTACGTATGATGATAATATGTTTTACAAAATTATTAAGAATACTATTCTCCGTCTTGTTGCTTTTGTCGGTGAGTTTTTTTGGAAAATCATCGGGTTAACACAAGGAATTATTTTTTCTGACTGCAAACCGACACTTATAGCAGTAATTCAAAAGTAAATTCAAATGAGAATATCTCAGATAGTACTCGTTATAGGTATACTAGCGCTTGGATTATATCTTCGACTCCATACCTATGACCTCTATCCTCAGCGTGGTGCGACAAGCGATGAATATGCCTTTGCATTTCTCGGGGTAAGTTTGCTTACAAAAGGTGTACCAATATCCTGGTCAGCTATTCCGCTATATATAAACCGTACCAATCTAACGATAGATAAATTATATTTTCCTATTGTTACCCCATATCTAGATCATCCGCCTCTTTTTGGACTACTCGTTGGTATATGGGCACTTATAACGGGGCAGTCAACGTTTGAAACAATAACACTTACAAATATAAGACTTATTCCTATCGGACTTTCGCTTCTATCATTATTCTTAGTTTTTCTACTTGGTAAATCTTTGTATGGGTATTGGGTAGGTATCCTTTCTCTTCTTATCTATAGCGTCGCAACGATATATGTTGTTAATGCTCGTATTGTGGTAGCAGAGAGTCTGCTGACTCCTTTATACCTAGCTGCTATTTATATCTTTAGTTATAAAAAAATAAAAAACATAAAAACATTTCTTGTGTTAGGAATATTAACTGGTATAGCAGTTTTTACAAAAATATTAGGAATTACTCTTCCTATTTCGCTAGGTATATTATCATTGATTGATAAAATTAAATTTCGTTATACAGTAACTATAGTAACATCTGTAACACTGTCGATAGCATTGTTATGCGTCTATGGCATATACTTTGGAAACGATCTTTTTTTCCGCATACAAGCGTATCAAGGAGGTCGCGCGCTTGGAGCTGATACCCTATGGATTCTTCTTACTGCGCCAATAATAGTAAATAAAATAATATACGACGGATGGTATTTTTGGGGGATTTTAAGCATCGTTCTATTATGTATAAAATGGAAAACTCATAAATATATTGTCATTCCTGCACTAACATATATATTTCTTCTTATTATAAGTGTTACCAAAACAGATATTCACGGATGGTATATGTTCCCTCTTTTTCCGTTTATGGCAATAGCAAGTGGGTATATGATAAAGGAAATCATCATAAGAAGAAGTATGATAATAATTCCTTTTGTTTTCATTATTGGATCAAGTCTCATTCAATATATTTTAGAAGAACCATTTGGATTAACTCCACTAAGGTATAGATTACTTCAAGCAATTATCATCATACCAATTTTTTCATCACTCATTCTTGGAAAGAAAAGAGTATTTGCATGGATATCACAAAGTGAGATTGCTTTGCTTTTTATCGGGACGACCATAATGACCTGGAATTATGTTCATCCAGCATAATTGAAACGTTATTTTGTGATTTAAAAAGGATATGAAAATACAAGATGTACTATTTATTATTATCATGTTTATTCTATTAGCTTTTCGACGGCCTATATATTTTGTCTGGGCAGGTCTTTTGTGTTTGGTTTTAGCGATTCCTCTTTTTGCCACGTGGACATTTTTTACTGCTGAGAGACTCATTTGGTACGCAGCAGCATTTTTTATAATCTATATTTTTATTTCCCTTCGTCATTCTTCTTGAGGTACAATACCTATATGAATATTCTTGTTACCGGTGGTGCAGGCTATATAGGTTCAATAACAAGTTCGCTGTTGCGTCAAGTGGGACATAGTGTAGTAATTTTTGACAACCTAAAGACAGGTCACAAAGAGGCTGTAGGACAAAGTAGACTAATTATCGGAGACCTTATTAATAAAGATTCAATTGATCGAGTATTTATGTCCGAAAAATTTGATGCTGTCTTGCACTTTGCTGCATTGTCACTTGCAGGCGAGTCTATGGAGCGTCCTTATGATTACTATCATAATAATATACTTGGAAGTCTTAATTTACTTGAATCAATGAGACTTCACGGGTGTAAAAAAATAATTTTTTCCTCAACAAGCGCAGTATATGGGTATCCAAAAAAGTGTCCAATTACAGAAGATCAAGATATAAATCCGGTAAGTGTTTACGGATCATCAAAGCATATGGTCGAAGAGCTTATTTCCTGGTATGAAAAAATTTATGGAATACGATTTGTCATATTGCGCTATTTTAACGCAGCCGGCGCTTTGCTTGACGGCACGATGGGAGAGGATCACACCAATGAAACTCACATTATCCCTCTCGCGATTGCCGTTTCTAGCGGAAAGTACGATGTATTTGAGCTTTTCGGCAATGATTATGAAACGCCGGACGGCACGTGCATTCGTGACTATATACACGTCGTGGATCTGGCTCACGCGCACATACGAGCGCTAGAATTTTTAACAAAAACCAAAAAATCTGAGGTTATCAATCTCGGCGTCGGCCGCGGATACAGTAACAGGCAAGTTCTTGATGTTATTCAAAAAGTCACCGGGAGACAAATTCACATTGCTGTAAAACCAAGAAGACCGGGTGACCCGGCGCAGCTTTGGGCGGATAACACAAAGGCCAAGCGACTCCTTGGTTGGCAACCTCAGCATTCTGATATTGAGACAATCGTTTCCTCCGCCCTGGCGTGGCACGAGAAGCACCCAAATGGATATGATGAACGTGTATGATATAATCTAGCCCATATGCAAACAAAAATTCTCAACTACCGCATCATTATTGAACCCGATCAATATACAGGGACCAATAAACCCTGCTATACCGCCTACTGTCCTACGCTTGGTGTGGCGGACGGTGGCGATACAATTGAGAAAGCAATAAAAAATGTTCAAGGCGCCATAGAAGCCTATGTAGAAAGTCTTGTTGAGGACAAATTACCGGTACCAGTGGACAATCTTGATGGGGACATCGTCACTTCCACAAAAGTACAAGTACAAGGCAATGTACAATATGCCTGATCTCCTATGCCCAGGCTTCCACAAGTTAAACCTCGTATTATGGAAAGTATTCTCATGAGGAAGGGTTTTAGCAGACGAACAACAAAAAGTTCTCACAAGGTTTTTGTCCACTCAGATGGAAGACGTACTGTCGTAGCGATGCACAATAAGCCTCTTCCTAAAGGCACACTCAGAACAATTCTTCGCCAAGCAGAGATACCACTGGAGGAATTCCTCCGCCTCCTCTAGGCAAGAACAATCCAAAGTTATTTTATGGTATACTATTCTTGTATGAAAACTGCCATTCTCACCTATCGCACTATCATTCAAAAAGATGGTAAATACTATCACGGCTACGTGCCTGCGCTTCGCGGTTGTCACACCCAGGGCATAACGATTGAGGAAACCAGAAAAAACCTTCGCGAAGCTATTACAGGATATTTGGCTTCACTCAAGAAGCATAATGAGCCAATTCCTCAAGAAGAAGGCCTCGAAAGTTTCGAAACATTTGATCTTCGGCGACTCTTCCCGAGAGAAAAAACTTTCTCATATGTCTAGACTTCCGGTGATTTCCGCCAGGAAGTTTATAAAAGTTCTTAAGAACGCCGGTTTTGTTCACGACCATACCGAAGGGAGCCACCAAGTATTCTATCATTCGGTAAAGAAGATCAGAGTTTCTGTTCCGGTACATCAAGGGCGCGATCTAGGTCAGGGCATTATGCTCTCGCTCCTCAAGGATGCAAAACTTACCCGGGAGGAATTCCTCCGCCTCCTCTAACGTTTCCAATTTTTCATACGCTTCTCACTTCCCTGTTGAGAAATCCTATGAGGATTCTTGAACCTGCGGTAACCTGATGAGTCCCTGCGCGAAAAGTTTAGAAAACTCGTTAAACACACCCATAGCCTCAATATTTCCAATACAGATATATCGTATGCCGACTGGTAAACGAGTGATTTTCTCAGGATCATTGATGATTGCGATAAAATCACCTTCCTGAGAGAAATCAGATGCAGTTGCTTCCACTTGTGCAATTGTATCTTCATCATTTGAACCGTATACGATGGAGAGTGTACATTTACCATCTTCAGGGGTTGCGATTTTTATCTTGTGTTCTTCCAGTCCGGCTTCAACACGATCGTTATGTGCTTGTGTTACCAATCGTAATGCTTCATAATATTCTTCTCCTCGATCTTTATTGGTGAGAAGTTCTATTGGAAGGTTTTTCTGAGAAGCGATTAAAGCAATTTCCTTAAACGCCAGTAAATCCACATCTACAAGATGAACATTCGGATGATTTTCCTCTATTATTTTTCCGATAGTCTTTGCGTCATACGGCGCTTCGCCAATTCTAGCAATTCCAATGTTAATTTTTCCGCGAGGATTGGTGACGAGAAAATGATGAAGGAGAGGCAATCCCATTTCTCGTCTTATCGCATCGCGAGCATTGACAATACCGAGTGCTTCGTTGTCTGTCATGTCTTGAGCATGCAGTTTCGTGTCCTGCTGCTCCGGAGAAAGAATGACATCGTCTCCGTTAGATACCAATATGATAGAGCCGATTGCCTCCCTCACATCACCTTCTGTCAACGTTTTACGATTTGTCCAATCGTCGCGAGTTTCCTTCCAATAAGGACTCATTGAAAAGAGAGGATTATTTTCATCCCAGTACGTTACTACTTCCAAACCCAAGTGGTGGAATAATTCTATGAGGAGCGCAGCAGCGGGGTCTGATTTACCTACATCAATTTGGACGTTTGGGCCAACTTTTCCTGCCAAATCCGCACGACCCTCAACCAGTTCCTGCAATTCTCCAGCTCTCGTTTCTCTTTTTCGCGCCTCTTCTCCTACAGCTTTTATTGTTTTTCTACTTTCTCGATCAAAGACTTTCCCCCATACCATAGGCGGAAGAAGTGTCCACAGCACAGCTGCACCCACACCCACCAAAACTGGTATAACTTCCGGTTTCTCTATCGTCTTTCCGGCCCAGCCAATTGCGTTATTAAAAAAAGTCACAAATAGCTCTGACGGTCCTACCGGATCTTTTGCAATGATTTTTTTTATTATCTCGGCCGTAGTTACTATTGTAGTAGTAGATACAATCGTTCTACCAATTATGCTATCCCAAAGTTCTCTTTTTACGCCACGGCCAAGAGCAGCTAAAGAAAATTTTGCAGCTTCCTCAGCAACTTCAGGTTCTGTCGCTAGTTCTGTATATACTCGCGCTATGTCATGGGGGATTTTGGCACTGGACAAAACTCCCAGTAAGTCACTTTGGGCGAGATTTTCCTGCACATCGAGAAAATGTTGCAGTTGTGTTAATCTATCAACTGGTGTTCCCACTTCTGATAAGTTGTTTTCGTTCATATAGATTGAGTAATTTTTTGTGCCAAGAGTTCAATCTCTGAGTAAATTTTTTGAGACAACTGAGGAATTTTTTTGTGTGCGAAATTTAATACAAGATTTATATTTTTTTCTTTCATTACCTGTTCAAGCTCGGCAATATCCTCTTTTTTCAGGTGCTGAATGATCACGGTTTTTATCCGCAATAGAATGACTCTACTTATTTGAGCCATAATTTTATGTTCATTTAATTGTTGTGTGTTCATATTTGTATCCCTGTTGCCTTATAAATCTTCAGTAATTTTGTCATTCACGTTTCTGCCAAGAATAATCTGGTTTACCTTTCATAGATTCTTAGCAAAAAGGTGAGGCATGGTTGGGGTTTGGCGATTTTGGCAAAAAAGGAAAGAGTCGGGGAGTTATAGCCCGAAAATTTCAATCAATGCGTCCATCGCATCCCAACCATGCTTACCCTGAAGGCCTATTCTTTTTTCTTGAGACTCCTTTCGATTACGTGCCAATCCAGCGCGAACGCGATGACGGCAGGAACAATGATCAGCCCGACGCCCCAGAGTAAAGTCGTTGGCTCTCCTCCCGAGAGTGCGCTACAGGCACCTACGAATATAAGCAGTGCCCCAAACACAACAGAGGGTAGGACGAAGAAATAGTTTACGATGAATTGGATCCAGGGGACCCACATCACCAGCGACTCAGACCACAGAAAGCTTTTTATCTTGTTCATGGTTCACTCTCCTTCAAATGGTAGGATATTTTTCCAACCTGGTGGTGCAGTTATGCCCATCCACCAACCGTTGTCTTGGCTGTTGTCTACTCGCCCGAAAAAATTGTTTCTGAGGGCATAGAAAGTGAATTTACAGTCCTCTAGAATGGTCCAGCAGTCTTGGTACTCCTGATATAGGACTGCATTTTGACCGTTCATTGAAACTTCGGGTACATATTTGTCTGCTTCGTGGCATAGAAGAATAGTGTAGTCCGACTCGACATGTTGAAAGCGTATACACTGTCCGACGCCAAGCCACACATCAGGGACTTGATCTGGCTGGACGTCGTAAATTGCTGCGGCTGGCGGATCAGTCAACGATATGGCCGGGTTGTAAGCTCCAGCGCATGCGCTTAATAGCGCTACCAATACGATTAATAGGATAGTGCGTTTCGTTTTCATTTCTAACGTTTCCTTTGTTGGTTTAGTTAAACCCGATTTGGCTCAACAGGCAGAAAGATGATTTTCATCTGCCTATCAGTTGAGCCAAATGGAGCTCGATCGTATGGATGGCTGATTGTTTCAACCTTCAGGGTTTGTAAAAGAGCCTGATATGCTATAGTTGAATTAGCCTTGGGAGGCTGGTATACTCGCTATTGAGTAACCTATAGCTATATCAATGAGGTCGTATTATAGGAGAGAATGGAAATTTCTACTTGAGTCATTCCTGAGGAGTTTCTGAGCGATGATAGTTAAAGAATTATATCTATGAAGATAGCATCAAGCGTTCAAATTCATTTGCAAAAAGCCCTCAAAGCCGCAAATAGTCTTGAGCCTATAACTTTTTGTGGGATGTATGATTGTGGTATTAGCTACATCTACAGCCTTGCTGTTCCACAGTTATCGTCTGAGTTGAGAAAAGATGTCATTCCCTTATTTGCAGATATATCAAGTAAGCCGGATAAGACGATTGATGAATTGGCGTTTGCAGTGCAGAGAGTCTATCCGAATACAAAAAAGCCAACCGATTATCTATCGTTCTCCCGTGTTATACAAGAGCTCGTACAGAAACAAAAAATTGTTTTTATTCTCTATCTCGGGCAGGAAGGGAAACTCGATCCTGAACTTTTACCGCTTTTAAACAGGTTGCGGACCCTTCTCGGTTGGAAGTTTAGTTACTGTTTGTTTCTCACGACACGATTTTTGTTTCTCTCTCCCGCATCAGAACTTATGGATAATCTCATTTGGCAAACCGCGGTGCCCGTGCTACCCCGATCGCCGCAAGATTCACGCATCGTGATACAAAACTATGAACAGCGCCGGAAGAAAAAAGTAACGAAAGTACAAACGGATATTATTGTTTCATTGTCTGGCGGTAATCCCGGGCTTATCAAAGCGCTATTTTTGCAAGCGATAGAGAACCCAGCGTGGCAAGAAGCGGACATGCTTGACGAGCATCTGTTTTACCGTCTATATGGGATAGCGTCTGATCTCCCTGAATCGTATATTCGGGTACTTTTTCATGGGGCTAAAAGAAAAGGCGACGATCTCATCGAAGATCTTCTCATGCGATACGGGTATACGAAGAAATCGAAAAAGACTATCGTACCATTCTCTCCGCTTCTTACTCACTATATTCGTGAATATGCGGGAAAGACTTCGGTTGTAGCAAGACAGAAACAGTTCAAGGATGACCAATTGGTCCTGCGTCTGTCAAAATCTCAAAGAACTGTACTCGCGTACCTGCGAGAGCATCCTGGTGAAATTATTCCAAAAGACACCATCGCGCAACTTCTTTGGGGCGAAGATTGGCATAATAAATACTCTGCGTGGGCAATTGATCAGTTTATATCGACTTTACGGGAAAACCTCGCATCCATCCATTGTCCTGGGAAAATAGTGACGAAGAAAGGTGAAGGTCTCATTTATCTTTCCCAATAATATACTTATTTCTTAATATGACTGGAGAGATACGCAGTGATGGAATACCACTTCAAGGAGATGAACCGCGCGTCAGTGAGCCTTTCCATACCTATTTTGATCGTTACCGACCCTACATGCGTATTGAAGAGCCGCATGTATTTCCGTTAGACAAATATCCAGAGAGTATCCCTGTCCCTAACGTTGATCTCCTTGGCCGTTTACAGAAGGGGGACAGTACTGTAGACCATCTCAGGATTAGCTGTTATCGCACTGCGTCCGGTCATGTTGCGCCAATGCCCCAATTTACTGAAGGTGAAAAGGTGATACCGCTGATAGCGTTCGTGCCCGTTCGTCAATATCAAGATCATCTTAGAGCGCATATGTGGAAAGAGGACATACTAACTCCCGAGGATATTGACTACATGCGACGAGTTTACCAATATACAGGAGCCATTACTCAAGGGGCCGATAGTGGGCTTGAGACTGCCCGAATGCTTCAAGCGCATAGAGTCATGGCTGCATATAAGCGGGCGGGAAAGAGTCCCTGGCGTTTGAGTGAGACACTTTCTCGTAAATTTGGTTTGACCTTGCCGCCAGACAAATATGGTGATTGGTTTCGTACGATTGATGCGTATCTCAAGCGCCCTACACCAGAAGCACTTGAAGCAGCAAGAGTAATTGTGGCGGAACACCCAGGAATTTACCTAGCATATTTGATAGACAACATTACTCAGTTATCATTGATTCCTGAAAAGAGGCCAGACATGGAATTTATTGACGCGATCGGAGAATTGTTTTCGATAGCTCAGCAGGCAAACGTTGGGAGAATCACGGACCGCGATACGTTTGTCAATGCGGACATCAATATGGCTATCGTCACGCTCCAAGAACTTTGGATCGCGTCAAAATATCCGTACGCCTACGCAATAGCCAATGAGGTAGTAACGAGGAAAACAGGATTACCACAAGGTTCTCGATTAAGTAGCCTTTTTGCTACAAAACTGCATGATACGTTTATCGCTCACGAGGGAATCATTCCTCTTTCTTTGCTTGAACATGGATCAGTCGTTCTTCGAGCAAATATTAAATCAGCAAGCTCTCTCATTACCGAAGTTTTGTTTAGAGAACAGTCTATAGCTGATGATATTTATAGTATTGCAGATAGCCTTGGAATTCACGGTACTCGACATAAGGAGTCTACCGCCGGGATTGACCGAGCGAGAAGCGCACTTGATATATTTAATAAACTTTTACAGTACGCGGATGAACACAAACTGGATGACAATGTAGATGCTCGCCTAAGGACGACAATAAACGATATCGTGCATCGTATGGAAATGCAAAACGAGTTGATTCGATCGCGAGCGTACTTTCAAAATCCAAGCGATTTGGATTATGCAGTTGAGGCAACAAGACAACTGATTGAATCGTATCCTGCACAAGCTAAAGAAACTAATCCTGAAGGGATTAAAACTTGGGCGCATGCAGCAATTGATACACCAAGTAAATATTGGTCACAAGCATATACACTGCAAGAAATACGTGACGTTTACGAGCAAGATCCACAGTATCCATCGAATTTTACCTGGGACATGATTCGGGCTTCACCAGACGACGCGTCTGTTGTTTTTTTGTTTTACCTTCACGTGCCTTGCATGTTTAAAATCGATGCTAACGGAGTGCGACTTGAACGCATTTCAGCAAACGAACTTCCTTTAGTGAGAGCAAACGATATTGTCTGGGCAGAAGTTCAGTTGGCCATGGCAGAAGTCGAAGGCTTAGCAAATATGCATAGATTTATATACAATCGTCGTGAACAAGGTATTCGAGATCCCGACCGCGTTCCACACGATTTGAGCGCTATGTTACTGCGAAGGGCTAGAGAGAAGGCTCTTCGGATGAACCCTCGAAGAATCGGTAAATTATGGCCTATAGAATATAGGAATATTACCTAATGGTACAATATATAAAATAATATGAGGTTTGGAATTGATATTAGTCAGGTCGTATATGAAGGAACCGGGGTAGGGAATTACGTGCGTGAAATGGTACGGGCGCTTCTTGCGATTGATAAAACGAATGAGTATATCCTCTTCGGCTCGTCGCTACGACAGAGACACAAGCTTGAGCAATTTTATGAAACGGTCAAGAATTCTAATGTAAGGCTCCGTATTCTGCCATTCCCTCCAAAATTTCTCGATCTATTGTGGAATAGACTTCATATCATACCGATCGAAACATTCACGGGTCCCATTGATGTTTTTTGGAGCAGTGACTGGACGCAACCACCTTTAAAAAACGCACGAGGAATTACGACGATTCATGATCTCTCGGTGCTTCGATATCCGGATAGTTTTAGAGAAACCAATATAGTTAGCGTTCAAATGAGAAGACTCTCGTGGGTTAAAAAGGAATGCAGGTACATTATTTGTGATTCAGACGCAACGAAGAATGATACTGCTACCCTGCTTGGTATAGCGAATGAAAGGTGTGCGACGGTTTATCCAGGATTATGATTATCGCCATTGATGGATATGAAGCAAACGTAGAACATCGTGTGGGGATCGGCCGCTATGCATACGAAATTCTTTGCAATATTGCACGTATCGATAGTAGTCATACATTCAGAATTTATCTTCCAGAGGCTCCAATTCCGGATATGCCTAAACAAACAGACCGGTGGACATACCGAATAGCGGGTCCGAAAAATCTATGGACTTTTGTCGGGCTTCCTTTGGCTTTAACACTTGACCGGCCTCGACCAGACGTAATCTTCTCGCCAACGCATTATGTCCCTCGGTGGATAAATATACCTAGGGTTATGGCTATCATGGATCTATCGTATCTTTCATATCCAGAGATGTTTCGATCACAAGATCTCCATCAACTCGTTAACTGGACTGCATATAGCGTGCGTCACGCACGGGCAATTCTCACAATAAGCGAGTTTAGTAAACGTGCTATAATTAAACAGTATGGTGTATCTGATAAGCGCGTCATAGTAACCTATCCTGGTTTAACCATGCCCAATACCCAAATACAATCCAATACACTGGGCGATTATATCCTCTCCGTAGGAACGCTTCAGCCTCGTAAAAATTTTGTCCGGCTTATTGAGGCATTCAGTATTATTGCCTCAAGATATTCCAATCTTACTCTTGTCATTGTTGGCAAAAAAGGTTGGTTGTACGAAGAAATTCTTGCTGCTCCTAAAAAGAATGGCGTGGAAGCGCGAGTAAAGTTTTTAGATTTTGTTGCAGATAGTGACCTGCCTGCGTTATACAAGAATGCACAAGCGTTTGCACTTCCGAGTCTCTATGAAGGGTTTGGGTTGCCGGTTTTGGAGGCGATGTCATTTGGGACTCCGGTGGTTATCAGTAATACATCAAGTTTACCGGAAATTGCCGGAGAGGCAGGCATATACGTGGATCCGGAGGAAACCCAAAGCATTGCAGATGGTTTGATACAAGCGATTACAGAAAAAGGTGAAGCTGCAAAAAAACGCAGCGAATTAGCAGCATCTCAAGTAAAGCAATTTAGTTGGGAAAAAGCAGCAAAGCAGACTTTAGAAGTACTGGAAAAAGTTGGCAAAGGAGAATCACCTTCCAGGTGAAGTGGATTTAAGAACACCTGGAAGGTAGAAGAAACTATGAGGTTTTTTATTGATTTCTGGGTATTTTTAGCAACACTAACTGGACTTATCCCGAGTCATACGATTCGACTTTTCCTCTATCGTACGCTTTTTCGTGTGAAAATTGGTCGCAACACCTCTATCCATTGGCTTGCGCGGTTTAATCTGCCATCTGGTGTAGAGATAGGCAATAACACGATTGTCGGAAATGACGCATTCTTGGATGGCCGACACTTTCGCAAATGGGAGAAGATACCCCTTTCAGGTGAAGCGGACTTAAGAACACCTGGAAGGTGGGAGAAGGTAATCGTGTATGTACAAGATTTTTTTAATCCAAAAAGAAAGCCGCTTCGGATCGGCAACAATGTTTCTATCGCTGGCGAAGTGCGTATCTATACCATGCAGCACGATATTGATGATCCAAATTTTAAGGAAGTTGAAGGAGACGTAACAATAGATGATTATGTAGTCATAGGCACAAGGGTCACTATACTGCCTGGTGTTCATATCAGAAAGGGTGCAGTCGTGGCAAGTGGGGCAGTAGTAACAGGCGACGTAGAACCGTATAGCATTGTCGGTGGTATACCAGCAAAACACATACGATACCGATCTAAAGACTTACGGTACACTTTGAAGTTTTCGAAATTGTTTCAATGACCTCATGGATCTTTCTATTATTATTCCAAGTTACAACACAAAAGCGCTTCTTGCGCGTTGTATCCATTCAGTTGTAAGTAGTCTCAAGAATTCAAATATTCCTTATGAAGTAATAGTCGTTGACAACGCCTCGACAGACGGCTCAGCAGAGTTAATGAGGAAGAAATTTCCTCAAGTACATTTAGTGTGCAATAGAACGAATAGAGGCTACGGCAAAGCGAATAATCAGGCAATAAATAAAGCAAAAGGAAAATACATACTGCTTTTAAATTCAGATATTCTTGTTCAAGATGATGCAATTGGAATGTTATATAGGTTTATTCTAGATAAAAAGAAAATTTTTGCAGGAGGAAAACTTCTCAATGAAGATGGATCTCCACAACCTTCTTGTGGACTATTTTATACGATTCCAGTGGTTGCGCTTATGCTATTTGTAAAGGGTGATTATTGGGGTGTTACACGTTATTCGCCAGGGAAACCCCAACGAGTTGACTGGGTATCAGGCGCATGTCTTATTGGACAAAAATCTTCATTTCAGGATGTTGGACTTTTTGATGAGGATATTTTTATGTATATGGAGGAAATAGAATTGTTATATCGATCATACAAGAAAAATTATGCTACGTTTTTTTATCCATATGCTAGTTTTATTCATACGGGAGCTGCAAGTAGCGGAGACCATAAAACTCCTGTGGTAAATATATACCGCGGTCTCATGTATTTTTATCGAAAACATCAAAGTACAATGGCGTATACAATTCTACGAAGTTTACTTAAAGTCAAAGCCTTGGCAGCAATACTGTTAGGGCGTATCATAATGAGGCGAGATATCGTACAAACGTATGAAGAAGCTTTATCAATATTGTAAGACGAACGCGTTACTTCTATTAACGCTTCTATTATTAATTGTTATACCGCTTTATCCCAAAATCCCGCTTGTCGACATAAGACATACATGGGTCTATATTCGTATAGAAGATTTCATAGTTCTTCTTGTCCTATTTTTCTGGGGAGTCCTTGTTGCACGAAACGCTTTTAGTCTAAAAACACCTCTGACAATACCAATATTTCTTTTTTGGAGTATCGGTGCTGTTTCAACCATTCATGGCGTACTTCTTATTTTTCCTAACCTAACGGATACGTATTCAAATGTAGCTTTTTTGAGCTTTTTACGGCGTATAGAATATATGAGTTTATTTTTTGTTGCCTATAAAGCGATGAAAAACAAACAGCATATCTGGCAAGTCACTATAGTTTTAATGGTGACTGTATTTATAGTATCTATCTATGGAATAGGACAAAAGTATTTAGGTTTTCCTGCGTTTCTTACGATGAATGAGGAATTTGCTAAGGGCATTCCGATACGTCTTTCCCAGTTATCGCGTGTTTCTTCAACATTTAGTGGGCATTACGATTTAGCAGCATATTTAGTACTAATAGTTCCGATTCTCGTAAGTATGATTTTTGTATTACGAAATTGGTTGATACGTATATTTCTTATAATAACAGTATTCTTCGGATTAGTTGTCATGTCAATGACCGTATCGAGAATCTCGCTATTTGCGCTTTTACTATCATTAGGATTTGTTTTTTTTATTCAAAAGAAAAAATTCGTCATCGTTTCTTTAATAATCATTTCGCTTGCAACTTTTGTCTTGGCAAGTGTATCTCCGCATATAGTCGATCGTTTCGGAAATACTGTGAAAGAAATTGATGTTTTGGTGGATGCAACAACAGGAGAAGCAATAGGACAATCAAAAATTGTACCAAACACGTATTTTTCTGAAATGACTATCAAGCAGGTTTTTGCAAATAATCTCAAGAATATATATGCTCAAGCAAGTCCATCTTCTGCTTTCGTTATTCCATACACTTCTCTTGAGAATGAAGTAGTCCTTTATAGAGAACCCAATGCTCCGACAGGTGAGAATCTGCCTCAAGGTACTGGATATATAAATCTTCCTCTCTCCCCAGTGATGCGAAAACTTGGGTACTTCTACTATGAACCAATTCCAAAAGAAGCTACGACTTCTGCAGAAGTATTTATTATTAACGGTGATTATTTAATCAAAAAAGTGCTTGCATATGATTTATCCTTTACCACCAGGTTTCAGGGAGAATGGCCCCGAGCACTTGAAGCATTTAGAAGAAATATATTAATCGGGAGTGGGTATGGGTCGGTGGGACTTGCTGTGGACAATAGTTACCTTCGGATGTTAGGAGAAGTAGGATTATTAGGATTTGGAGCATTTTTTACAATCTTTCTAATTTCAGGAATTTATATTCGAAAGATTTTGCCCCACGTGGATAATCTGGAAACGAGAAGTTTCATAATTGGTTTTGTCGCAGGTGTCATGGGGATAGCAATAAATGCTTTATTTATCGATGTATTTGAAGCATCTAAAGTTGCATTTGTGCTTTGGCTTTTATTTGGGATTACGCTTGGAACTCTTCGGTTGTATGGAAGTAAACTTCCGGATTTAGGTAAACCGTTAAAAACTATTATTACCTCTCCGATAGCGGTCATTGTGAGTTTATTCATAGTTACCATCGTTTTGTATTCATCTATGTTGAAAAATAATTTTGTCGGAGATGATTTTACCTGGTTACGTTGGGCTGCAGATTGCGGGAATAACGTCATACAGTCGCAGCGATGCAACATAAATATGTCGACGGTAATACGTTATTTTACTCAATCAGATGGATTTTTCTATCGGCCAGGTGCGAAACTTTATTTTCTTTTTATGTATTCGGTTTTTTGGTTAAATCAAAACGCCTATCATGCTGTGTCTCTTGGATTACACTTTATAGTGTCTGTGCTTGTTTTTTTTCTTGCAAAAAAAATATTCAAGAGTATGCTTCCTTCACTTATTGCTAGCATGCTTTTTCTTATTCTCAGTGGATTGTCTGAGGCAGTATTTTGGATTTCCGCGACAGGATTTTTATTTATGGCATGCTTTTCGCTTTCAAGCTTGCTTTCCTTTATAGCCTGGGACGAAACCAAAAAAAAGATATATATTGTCTCAACTCTAGGGTTATTCATTCTCTCTTTACTTTTTCATGAGTTGGGTATCGTGACGCCATTATTTTTTCTCTTCTATATCTTTGTTACGACTGGTGTTTCAGGACTACGACATGTATTACGTAACATGTATCAATTATGGTTTATCATACCCATTCCCATATATCTTTTTTTACGTTTCATAGCCAAAAGTCATTGGCTCAGTGGTGACTATAATTACAATTTTTATAAATTACCTTTCAATGGTATTGGTAACGCTGTCAGCTATTTTTCTCTTACAGTTCTTGGGCCCTTTGCAATACCTGTTATAGCTGCACTTCGAAGTGGACTAAAGAGTCATATGGTCGTAGCAGTAGGGGTCGTCGCAGTACTTTGTACGGTAATGGTGGTACTATACAAGTTTTCTTTTAAGGTAGAAAAAGAAGACAGGAAGATTATATTATTTTCTATCGGTTTTTTTATCATTTCACTATTGCCATTTTTGGGTTTGGGAAATATAGCATCTCGTTATAGTTATCTTTCTTCTGTTGGTTTCGTTATCCTATTTGTTTTTTTACTGAAAAAATTTTATTTTTTCTTACTGGTAAATGGACGGATAATTGCAACAATGGGCGTCATGATAGTTGGAAGTATTTTTGTGCTGTTTCATCTTATTCAAATACAACAAATTCATTCTGATTGGCATGAAGCCGGAGAGAAAACAAGACAGTTTATCGTGTCAATAGATAGCGCGTATCGTGACTACTGGAGTACGGAGCCAATGGAATTTCATTTCGTCAATGTCCCGATACGTAAAGGTGAAGCGTGGATATTTCCTGTGGGAATATCTGATGCTCTACTTCTTATATTCCGCAATCCGGATATACGGGTATTTACCTGGCCATCGGTTTCAGTTGCTTTAAATGCTATAGACTTTGAATCAAGAAATCAAAAAGTGTTTGAGTTTACTCCTACCGGAAAACTCATAGAGCATAAGAAAATACGAAATATCCAATGAAGAAAGTTGAGCTTTTTATTCTCGCTGTCATTTCTCTGGTTGCTCTAGCTACTAGGTTATACGGAGTAGGTAATCCTGTGGCAGACTGGCACAGCTGGCGACAGAGCGATACCGCAGCTGTTGCTCGTAATTTTGGCAAATTCGGATTTGATCCTCTTCGTCCTCGATTTGATGATCTTTCTAATATCCCTTCGGGAAAAGATAACCCAATGGGCTTTCGGATGGTAGAATTTCCGCTCTACCAATCTGTAGCTTTTGGTGTAAGTAAAATTCTCCCGGGTGTTTCCCTTGACGTCATCCTTCGTCTTGTAACGATAACAGCATCTGTAGGCACGCTTATTGTACTATATCTCATCATAGCTTCGACAATAGGACAACTTGTGGCTATAGTTAGTTCCCTGGTTTACGCTATTATTCCCTTTGGTGTGTATTATGGAAGAGTTATACTTCCTGATCCATTCATGGTGTTTTGGGCGGTACTAAGCGTATATTTGGTGATGATTGCAACAGATAGGAAGGAGGATACGTCCCACTCCGCTTATAACGTCGAAATAATTACCAAGAGTGAGAAATCTGCGTGGAGTAAAAAAGCTTGGGGATTTATTGTGCTTGCTTCAGTAGCTGCTGCAGTGGCTCTTTTGGCAAAACCAATGGCGGTTTTTCTTCTTTTACCTGTTCCGTATCTTATCTATCGTCGTTATGGTTTTTCTTTTTCATCGTTAGCAAGATTATTTGTCTATACTTCTCTATGTATTCTTCCGTTTTGGAGCTGGAGGCAATGGATTCTGCAATATCCCGAAGGAATTGCCGTCTATACCTGGTTATTTAACGAAGGCAATATTCGTTTCAAGGGTGCATGGTTTTACTGGCTGTTTGCTAAACGGTTGGGGGATCTTATATTAGGATACTGGGGGCTTATTCCACTTGGGCTTGGGTTTCTCGTTTTACCATCAAAAAAAGAAGGTTGGCTGTTCCGTTTTTGGATAATTGGTGCGATTCTCTACCTAGTAGTTGTGGCACGGGGAAATGTGCAGCATGATTATTACCAGATATTGCTGCTTCCCATTATCGCGGTCTACGTGGGGAAAGGATTGGTATTTCTTTTACAAAATAAAGTTTTTTCTCGCTTTATCAGCTTACAGCTGTTTGCTGTGAGCTTCTTAATGATGCTTGCCTTTTCCTGGTATACCATACGAACGTATTACTGGATAAATCGGCAAGAAATTGTTGATGCAGGTAAAGTAGCTGATCAGATGCTCCCAAAGGATGCCAAAGTGATTGCATCATATAATGGCGACACGACTTTTCTCTATCAGATTAATCGTCAAGGATGGCCCATTGGTTTTGATATAGATAAAAAAATAGCTATGGGAGCAACTCATTATGTGACTATATCTCCGAAGGATGATGATTTTGAAACTCGTGAACTTATAGAGAAATATACGGTTTTAGTTCGAAATGGTACATTTGCCATAATTGATCTCACCAAGCCTCAAAAGAAATGAGTGAGGGTACTTTCGTATGAAAATTCTTTTTGTATCAGCACTTTTTCCATATCCGCTCTATTCTGGCGGCCAGGTTCGTATTTTTAATCTCTTAAAGCAGTTAAGCAGTAAACATAAGATTACTCTTTTTTCCTTCATTCGAGAGTCACAAGAACAGCAGTATATTAAAAATATATCTTTTTGCAAACGAATTCACACGATATATCGTGGCCAGGCATGGCAGCCTGGATATGTTCTGAAATCTGTTTTTGGGCGATATCCGTTTTTATTTGCAACCTATGATAATGCCTCCATGAGAAATGCGCTTAACGATGAATTACAAAAAAATCATTACGACCTTATACACCTCGAGCCAAGTTATGTGTGGCCTTCACTTCCTAAAACAGAGGTACCAACAGTAGTATGTGAACATAATATTGAGCATGCCATCTATGAAGGGTATGTACGACAAATCCCATTTGTCGGACTTCGACCACTTCTTTATGCCGATGTGTTGAAGTTAAAATATTGGGAGAGAAACGCGTGGAAGAGAGCAACACATGTCATAACTGTGTCAGACAAGGATAAAATGGAGGTTTCTCGTTTCATTGCTCAAAATCGAATTTCAGTCATACCAAATGGAGTAGATATTGATACTTTTTCGTTTCATCCCCAAGAAAGGATTCAAAAACAGTCTGGACCAATATGTTTATTTGTCGGATATTTTGGCTGGTTGCAGAACAAAGACGCACTGAGGAATCTTCTTGACTATCTTTGGCCGAGTATTTTGAAGAAGTTTCCACAGGCAAGTCTTCGAGTGGTAGGAAAACGTATACCACAAAATTTACGTAAGAAACTTACCAAGCAGCAAGGGATATTGCTGGAATACGTTGATAATATTCATCAACAGTATCAAGATGCGCATGTACTCCTTGCGCCGATTCGAATTGGTGGAGGTACAAAATATAAAATATTAGAGGCTATGGCAACGGGACTGCCTGTCATAACAACGACAATTGGGGCTTCCGGGCTTGACGTAGAATATAATAAAGAACTTATGATAGCTGACTCACCTGAATCGACAATACAAGCAATTGAACGCATCTACACTCAAAACGAATTTCGTTTGAATCTCGTCCGGGCTGCACGAAAACGAATTGAGCAGTCGTATACATGGCAACATATTGCAAATGATTTAGATATTGTGTGGCAAAACGTCTATGAAAATAAATCCTAAACTTTCCATAATAATTGCAAGTTTTAATACAAAAGATCTTCTGCGTCAGTGTCTTTTGTCAGTTTATCGTTTCAAGAAAGCAAGTGACACTTGGGAGGTTATCGTGGTAGACAATGCTTCAACTGACGGGACGCAGGAAATGATACGGAAAGAATTTGACAAAGTCCATCTTCTGGTGCAACCGGTAAATGTAGGGTTTGCAGCTGCCATCAACATTGGCATTCGACAATCGCATAAGCGTTATATATTACTTTTGAACTCAGATACCGAAATGAAAAAGGATACGATCACTTCCTCACTCAGATTCCTTGAAGAGCGTCAAGAGGTGGGTGTTGTGACGTGCAAATTAGTGCTCGCTGATGGTTCCATGGATCCTGCCTGTCATAGAGGTTTTCCCACGCCGTGGGCAGCGTTTTGTTATTTTTCAGGACTTGAGCGATTTTTTCCAAAATCATATCTTTTTGCACAATATCACCAGGGATTTAAAGATATGACAACCCCGCATGAAATTGATAGTCCGAGTGGAGCTTTTTTTATGGTTCGTCGAACTGTTATTGACTCCGTAGGACTACTTGATGAAGCATTTTACATGTATGGGGAAGATTTAGATTGGAGTTATCGAATGAAACAGGCAGGATGGAAGATCTACTATTATCCGGCAGTTTCTGTTCTTCATAGAAAAAAACAAAGCGGGAGAGATAGTGATGATCCGTCACTCCGAAGAAAAACTGAAACGTACTTTTACGATACAATGAAACTTTTTTACAAAAAGCACTACCAGCATCGCTACGGATGGCTCGTTGCTAATTTGGTTCAACTTGGCATAAGGCTGCGAGTTAGTTTCTTATAGAAGGTTCGCATACTTCCAAGGTTGAGGCTATTAAGTTGCCCTCAATATAGAAGTATGCGAACCTTCCAGATTCACAATGAAAATAGGAATTGACGGACGACTTATTGAAGAAACAGGAGTAGGGCGATATATTCGTAATCTTGTCAGTGAGTTAGGTACGCTTGATCTACAGAATAGATACATACTATTCTTACGAAAGAAATCGTTTAACGCATTGAAGCTTCCAAATAATAGGTGGGAAAAAAGGTTGGCAGAGGTGCCGTGGCATAGTGTCATAGAGCAATTCCTGATGCCGTGGTATTTTATTCAGGAACACCTCGATATTGTTCATATCCCATATTTTAATGTCCCAATTTTTTATCCGGGGAAACTTATTGTTACCATTCATGATTTGACCATCCTTCATTTTGATACCGGAAAGGCAACAACACTTCCGCTGATTCTTTATAAACTAAGACGATTAGGCTATATAGTGAGCCTCGCCGTAGGACTGTGGCGCGCAGCCAAAATATTAGCGGTATCCAAGACGACAAAACAGGAAATTATTGATCACTTCGGTATAAAACCCGGCAAAATAGAGGTGACGTATGAAGGAGTGGATGAAAGGCTCAAAATTTCCCGCGAAGCGGGATCTCGCTTTGCGAGACAAAATTCTCCGCCAAAGGCGGATCAGCCTATGGCTGAAAAACTCAAAACTCAAAAATTAATTCAGGAACAATATTTTCTTTATGTTGGGAATGCTTACCCACACAAAAATCTTGAAACGCTCTTACAAGCATTTCAACAATTGACCCTTCGGAAAGACTCAGGGCAAACAATTAGCAACTCACAATTATCAAAAACAAAACTCGTTCTTGTGGGAAAAGAAGATTTCTTTTATAGGAGAATAAAGGAAAAAGTAGAGGAATTAAACCTTGCTAAACGAGTAATATTTTTTGAAGAGGCAAACGACATACATCTTCAGAATTTGTATACGCACGCAATCGCTCTGGTTTTTCCATCACTCATGGAAGGCTTCGGACTGCCGGCTCTGGAAGCGCTTTCTCTTGGCTGCCCTGTCTTATGTTCAGATATTCCGGTATTCCACGAAATTCTTGTCGATCATGCAATATATTTTGACCCGAAAGATCCAAGCGATATAGCCAGTAAACTAACGAGTGTAAAAAAAGTTACCGACCACCGAGATCTTCTTCAAAAATATTCCTGGCGAACAATGGCAGAACAAACGCTTAGTGTATATATTCACACCCAATGAAAACGTTAAAAAATTTCCATCATTTTAAAGGGGATAATCTTAATCGATCAGAAAAAATCCAACGGTTGGTTACTCAAATAATATTGGATAGTAAACTGCCTGACGAGAAGCGCGAGAACTCGATAGTTTGGGAGCTAAAACATCACGCGGGGTGTGCCCAGATTGGCCGAATATTAGCTCAAAAAAGAAGTTTGGATATTGAACTTGCCGAAATTATATGTGTTCTTCATGATATTTATGCGATTTTATATGGAATATATAAGGATCACGCAAAACTTGGAGCACCGATAGCGAAAGATATACTTGGAAAATCAGGTGAGTTTACTTCTGATGAGATTGACATAGTTACTGAGGCTATCGCTTATCATAGCGACAAACACGTATATACGAATAAACCATATGTTGAACTCGCTAAAGACGCTGATGTATTTGAGTGTTCGCTCTATCAAGGTGCGGAAGGCTTTTATAAGTTGCATAAATCAGAAGAGATATTCTCCGAATACGTAAAAAGAATAAAAAACGTCCGACGGGAACTTGGTTTACCACAAGAAGATATCTTTCGCCACTAGTATGTTAGATCCAGGGCATAAGCTTTATCGATGGGGTCCAATCAGCGCGTGTCCGTTTTTTATGTACTATGCTATTGAAGCAGCGTTTGCTCCTCTAAAAAAACTTTTCGGCATAACATACACTGAGTCACTTATTATCTTTAAGGATAATAAGGTTACTTGGCTTTTGGATGATACAGAACTTGGTAGGCAAAGCAAAAAATTCGTTGATGATGTCATCCTGAATGACGCCAAAAGTAAAAAGTACTTTTCCCTATGGAATAAAAGAACAGAAAAACTCACAAAATCATTTGATAAGCTTAATAATTTGAGATTCACAACTATCTCCGATAATGTGTTAGTCTCAACGTTTAAAAAATTTTCAAAAGTTTATTATAATTGGTTTATTGTAACAATATCTATTGAGCTTGTTGCAAGTAATCTTGAACCGCGGCTCGGGGAACGCGTTAAGAAGTGTTTTAGCGATTCCGATAAAGCAGGATTTCAAAAAGCTTTTTCTACATTAACCGCACCGTTGACACTTACCTTTTATCGGCAAGAACAAAAAGATCTTCTTACTATATTAACTCTTCCAGAAGAAAAAAGAGAAAAAGCGCTATCTTTCCATCAGAAGAAATATTATTGGATATTAAATAGCTATGCCGAGGCAAAAATATTGGATAGAGAATACTTCAAAAAAGAGTTAGGGAAGTACAAGAAAGGCCAGTACATCAAGATTCTTGATGAAATCAATAGGTATCCTTCGTACATACGTAAGGAGAAGCGTTCAATAATAAACAGTATAAAACCTAACGATAAAGATAGGCGGATCATCTCTCTTGTTGAATCATTTAGTCAACTTTTAGACGAAAGGAAGGCCATAAACTTTCGCGCGGAGCACTGTCTAGAGTTTTTTGTTCAAGAATTTGCAAAAAGAACTAAGAAAAGGATTGTGGATCTAAAGTACCTACTGCCGGATGAAATTTCGGCCGTGTTTAGTCATGATATTTTGTCTCATCTCGACCAACGTAAACAGTGCTTCGTACTACTTTGTAGCGATAAAAAGATCACTCATTACATCGGTAAAAATGCACAAATTCTTGCAAATCAGTTTTTAGGTATTACAAATATAGCGGAAGGCATGATTCATGGACAGGTAGCTTCAGTAGGCGAGAGTTATTATTTTCGGGGTACAGCTCGAATCGTCTTAACTATTGAAGAAATAGACAAAGTTAAGGATGGAGATGTTTTGGTAACTGGGATGACGAGCCCCGATTTTGTTATCGGGATTAAACGGGCGGGAGCAGTAATTACGGATACCGGTGGTATGTTGTCTCATGCAGCGATTGTCTCGCGAGAATTCAAGAAGCCTTGTATAGTAGGGACAGAAATTGCCACCAAAGTAATTCACGATGGTGATATCGTTGAGCTTCACTGTGGTCGCGGTACCGTAAAGATTATTAAACATACGATATAATTGGGTAGATGAAAATAGCCTTCGTTTATGACCGTGTGAATAAATGGGGTGGGGCGGAGCGGGTGCTTCTCGCGCTTCACGAAATTTGGCCTGAAGCGCCACTTTATACAGCTGTGTATGACCCCGATGGCGCTCCCTGGGCAAAGGTTTTTGACGTCCGCTGGTCGTTTCTCCAACATTTTCCCTTTGCCAAATCCCACCACGAATTCTATCCGTGGCTTACTCCGCTTGCCTTCCAATCTTTTAATTTTGATGACTATGATGTTGTACTATCGGTTACGTCTGCGGAGGCTAAGAATCTTATTACCAAGCCGCACACACTCCATGTCTGTTATTGCTTAACCCCAACGCGATACCTTTGGAGCGGGTATAAAGCCTATCAGATGTATCCGAGTGGTAGCATAATTGAAAAAATTTCGCAAAAGACGTTGGCACGTTTTGCCCCGACGCTGCGATCTTGGGATATGTACGCAAGTACCAGGCCAGATCATTATATTGCGATATCCGATCACGTAGGCGATAGAATACATAAGTATTATCATCGTAGAGTCGAGAAGACAATCTATCCACCTGTTGATACTGATTTTTTTGTTCCAGATAATCATCAGAAAAATAACAGACCGTCGTATTATCTTTTGGTGTCTCGATTGGTTAGTTATAAACGTATTGATATGATCATTGATGCGTTTAACGAGCTTGGATGGCCGCTTGTTGTTATAGGTGACGGATGGGCAAAACAGAAGTTAATAGCTCAATCAAACAGAAATATTCGATTTATAGGGGGATATTTGACAGATCGTGAACTGCTTCAGTATTATCAAGGTTGTCGCGCTTTTGTGTTTTCGGGCGATGAAGACTTTGGCATTGTCGCAGCTGAAGCACAATCGTGTGGCAAGCCGGTTATTGCGTACAAAGAAAGTGGAATCGGAGAAATAGTTAAAAATGGCAAAACAGGTGAACTTTTTACAAAACAATCAGCTGATGGAATCAAGGAAGCGCTAATAGCAAGTGAAGAAAAAGAATATAATCCTTTCGCCTGTCGTACAAACGCGATACGATTTAGTAAAATACGTTTTAAAGAAGAAGTGAAACAAACTATATCTGACCTTTGGCAATCATATTTATGAAAGTTATAATTTTTGCTGGCGGAGTAGGAACACGGTTATGGCCTTTGTCACGAAAAAAATCTCCAAAACAATTTGAAAAAATCATTGGTGATAAGTCAACACTTCAACTTGCAGCAGATCGCTTGCAGCCTGATTTTTCCTGGAAAGATATTTATATTTCAACGGGAAAATCGTATGTTGAAATAGTACAAAAACAATTGCCTCTGGTGCCTGTAAATCAGATCATAGGGGAGCCCCAGATGCGAGATGTTGGACCAGCTGTCGGGCTTATCATCTCAATCCTTATGAAGGATTGCCCTGATGAACCGATGGTTATACTCTGGAGCGATCATCTAGTTCGTAATGACGAACTTTTTCGAAAGATTCTTCTTTGCGCGGGTCACGTAATTGAGGAGAATCCAGATAAAATAATATTCGTTTCTCAAAAACCCCGATTCGCGAGTGAAAATTTGGGATGGATAGAATACGGAAAAACGTTACTTACGAAAAATGATGTATCGTTTCATGCATTTGTTGATTTTCAGTATCGACCGGACAGACAAACTGCGAAGCGATATTTTGAAAGTAAAAAGCATGCATGGAATTTGGGATACTTCGTTACAACCCCCAGATTTTTGTGGGGCCTCTATAGGCAGCATGTCCCCAATGTTTACAAGGGATTATCACGCATAGGATCAACATGGAGATCGGGTGCTTTTACAGAGACGTTTGAAACAATTTATCCTACACTTGAAAAAATAAGTTTTGATAATGCGATTCTAGAGAAACTAAATCCTGGAGATGCTCTTGTGGTATCTGAAAATATTGAGTGGAGCGATATAGGAGCATGGGAAGCTTTAAAGGAAGCCTTAGAAGAATCAAAAGAAAAGAATGTTTCGCAAGGAAAGGTATTTTTGCACGAAACAGAAGATAGTCTCGTCTATAATTATACAAAACAGATGGTGGTGACGATAGATTTAGATGATATGCTGGTTGTTAATACTGATGATGTCACGCTTGTGTGTAAAAAATCCTCAGTTCCAAAAATAAAAAAACTCGTTGAAAGCTTCAATGGCACTGAAAACGATCATCTCACATAAATTACAAATTGTAATGAGATATATATATTTAAAGCGCGTAATTGATATTATTGGAAGTCTCGTTATTGGAGTATTTTTTCTTCCTATCGCATTAGTATGTGCGCTTTTTATAGTCGTAGACAGTAAAGGACCAGTATTTGCTGATACGCCTCAAAGAGTTGGCAAGAACGGGAAACTATTTAAGTTATTCAAATTCCGTTCTATGGTTGAAAATGCCCATGAACAGTTACGAAAGGATCCAAAACTTGCAAAGCTTTATAGTGAATACAAAAAAAACAGCTATAAACTTCGAGAGGATCCTAGGGTAACGAGGGTCGGGAGATTTATACGGAAACATTCTATTGACGAGATACCACAACTTCTTAATGTTTTGTTTGGAGATATGAGTTTGGTTGGTCCACGGCCATATTATCCTGATGAACTTTCAGAACAACAGAGAAAATATCCTAAAACAAAGGAGTTAGTACTGGTAGTGCTTTCGGCAAAACCTGGGATAACAGGACATTGGCAGGTTTCTGGCAGAAGTGAAGTGAATTTTGATAAAAGAATAAAAATGGATGCAGACTACGTACGCAAATGCTCATTTGTGCTTGATATGATTATTCTATTAAAAAGTCCCTGGGCGATGATTTCAGGTAAAGGCGCGGTCTGATTACGTAGCAGGAAAGCATTGGATGCTAGAGTAGCTTTTGGCAAAAAGAGGTTGACAAAATAGTAGTAAATAAGGAACAATAACAACCATGAAGGAAGAATTGAAAAAGATTGATTTGGATATTAACACGAAACCTCAAGAACCTATGGAAAAGAAACCATTTCCATGGAAATTTATACTTTTTCCTATTGCGGGACTTATACTTGTTGTTCTCCTTCTTGCCATACTACTTTTCCCCCTAAAGGGAGTGATAGCAAAAGTTCAGGATGTTGCACGAAGTGGAAAAAGTGCAGCGCAGTCATTGAAAAATCAAGATCTTACTGCTACAAAAGAAGAGCTTAAAAATACACGTAAACAACTTGAGCAGTTAAAAAATGAATATAATAAAGTATTAGGCTTGCGTTTCGTGCCAATCCTCGGTGGTTATATTTCCGATGGAGAACATGCTGTCAATGCTGCATTTGCTGGTCTTTCAGCTGCAGATAAAGCAATTGAGGCACTTGAGCCAAACGCGGATTTATTGGGCCTAAAAGGGAAAAGTCGATTTGTTGAGGGAACAGCTGATGATCGCATACAAACTGCTGTAAAAACCATGAATGCTCTTGTGCCAAAAGTGAATGAAATGGCAACATATGTTGATACTCTTCGAAAAGAACTTGAGTTTATTGATCCAAATCGTTATCCAACAAAGATAGGTAAAATTGTAGTAAGAGAACGCCTTGTTAACGCAAAAGAAGTAATTGAAAATGCAGCAAATCTTTTTGTAAACGCTCAACCTCTTCTTGTTAATCTCCCTAAAATGTTAGGTGAGCCAAATGAAAAACGATATCTCATATTGTTTCAAAATGATAAAGAGCTACGGGCTACGGGTGGGTTTATTACCGCCTATGCACAATTTCGTTTAGTTCGCGGGAAGGCTATTTTAGAGAAAGCTGATGATATATACGCTTTAGATAATGCGAAACGAAAAACATTTCCCGCCCCTCGGGAAATACTTACTTTTCATAAAAATGTGTATAACTTAAACATCCGAGATGCAAATCTGTCTCCTGACTTTAAAGTCTCTATGCTTCAGTTTGAAGAGCTCTACAATACCGTAGCAGGGAGTGAGAAGATTGATGGTATATGGGCGGTGGATACGCACGTTCTTGTAGAAGCACTGAAGATTTTAGGTTCCATGAATATCGCCGGGCGCGAATTTAGTGCAGAGATAGATAAACGCTGTGATTGTCCGAAAGCGGTATACGAACTCGAAGACTATGCAACTCGTCCGGTTGGATATGTTCGGGAAGCCAGAAAAGATATCATCGGCATACTTCTTCAAGGACTTTTGCAAAAAGCCTTAGGTGTATCTCCATCACAATATTGGGGAAAGCTTTTCCAAATGCTTTTGGCAGAAATTAGTCAAAAGCACGTATTGGCATATTTTCACGATGAAAATGCTCAGAAAGCTTCCGAAAGCTTTAATATGGCCGGTCGTATCATGACTGCTACAGATTCAGCAACACTTCTTTCGTATAAAGAGGGGAGTGAATGGGATTATCTTCATATCAACAATAGCAATATGGCTGGCGCTAAAGCCAATATGTTCACGAGTCAAAAGTACACAAAAGAGGTTACGGTTAATGGTGATGGAACGGTCACGACCAAGCTCACCATGGAATATAAGAATCCCTATCCAGGGAGCGATTGCGGATTGGAGAGCGGCGGGTTATGTCTCAATGCACCGCTTCGAAACTGGATTCGCGTATACGTTCCAGCTGGCAGTAAGCTTGTTGACAGTAAAGGCGCGATATCTCCCAAAGATGGCAAACCTGTTCCTTTGGATACATATGAAAGCTTGAGTAAAACCGTTTTTGAAGGTTTTCTCATTGTAAATCCATTAGGAACAGCACGTATAGATATTACATATTCGTCACCTGTAAAATCTTCAGATGGAAAGTATAGATTGTTACTCCAAAAACAACCTGGAACAGACGGCGACGAAGTGATCATTCGACTCGGTGGTAAAGAGAAAAAGAAGTTCACTTTTTTAAGCGATACAGAATTGACGTTATAGATTGCATGTACTTACCCCGTTTCTATAAAACTACAGGTATAATACTCAAGCGCCGTAACATAGGAGAAACTGACCGAATTATTACTATTTTTACTAAGGAGTACGGGAAAATAATTGTCGTAGCGCGGGGTATCCGAAAAATTACGAGTAAAAGGGGTCCTCACCTAGAAATTTTTAGCCATGTAAACCTAATGCTTTATAAGGGAAAGAAATATGATATCGTAACGGAGGCATCCACAGTTCATCTCATACGTTCAGTCCGAAATAATTTAAGCTTGATTCAGTGTTCATATTATATGTGTGAATTAGTAGATGTACTCACTCCTGAAAAACAAGAAATGTCTGATGTTTACCACCTATTAGATGATGCTATTTCTGCTCTAGACACAGAAAAAATTAATGATGTATCTCTCTATATAGAGCAATTCGCATTATCGTTACTTCGAATGTTAGGATTCCTTCCCAAGGAGAAAATATTACTGACAAATCAAATTCAACCATTTATAGAACATATTGTTGAAAAGAAAATTAAAACCTACCAGTTCTTGACAATAGTGTAGATACTTCTTACACTAGTACTAATCGCGTTGATCTCAAGGGCATGAGGGAGCGAAAATATATAATAAAGTTGGTCCCGACGATAGTGTCGGGGCAAATAGGGTGGAACCGCCCCGACGAAACGTCGGGACCCCTATCACATTATTTGTGATGGGGGATTTTTTTATAAAAAAATATGGATAAAATTGTAGCACTCGCAAAACGACGTGGATTTGTATTTCCTTCAAGTGAAATTTATGGGGGGATTGGAGGGTTTTATGACTTCGGTCCTCTCGGAGTGGAACTTGCTAAAAATATTAAAGATCTTTGGTGGAAAAGCATGGTATATGATCGCGAAGACATTGTTGGTCTTGACGCGAGTATTATCATGAATCCCAAAGTTTGGGAGGCTTCTGGGCACGTCGCGTCATTTACTGATCCGCTTATTGAATGTAAAGTTTGTCATAGTCGTTATCGAGCTGACCAACCAGACGAAATTGCCATCCATGAAGATAATCATAAAAAAAATGGTGTAAAAGACGTTTTGTGGACCGAACCAAAACAGTTTAACCTTCTTTTCCGTACCTTTGTAGGTCCTGTAGAGGACGATTCAAGCTTAGCCTATCTACGAGGCGAGACTTGTCAGGGGATATATGTTGATTATCAAAACGTATTATCCACGACACGGATAAAAATACCGTTTGGTATAGCTCAAATCGGAAAAGCGTTTCGAAATGAGGTAACTCCTGGTAAATTTTTGTTTCGGGTACGTGAATTTGAGCAAATGGAACTTGAGTATTTTGTCCATCCAAGTAAGGCGCAGGAGTCATTTACGTATTGGAAATCTGAACGAATGAATTGGCATCTTCGCTTAGGTCTTTCAAAGAGTCACTTGAGATTTCGGCAGCACGAGCCCACGGAACGTGCTCACTATGCTGCCGACAGCTGGGACATAGAATACGAATATCCTGACTGGGGATTTAAAGAACTTGAAGGTATTGCCAACCGTACGGATTACGACTTAAAAACACACGGTAAATTTAGTGGCAAAGATTTATCGTATGTAAATCTTGAGACGAATGAAAAATTTATACCCTATATTATAGAACCATCGGTTTCCGTGCAACGATTGTTTTTAGCATTATTATTTGATGGTTATGAAGAAAAAGATAATAGAGTCATATTGAAGCTTCATCCAGCTCTTTGCCCTGTTAAAGCCGCGATATTTCCTCTTGTTGCAAACAAATCTGAATTGGTTGCTAAGGCCCGTAGCGTATATAGTCAGTTAAAGAAGCGATTCGTAGTAGCCTGGGACGATAGGGGAAACATTGGGAAGCGGTATCTAGCACAAGATGAGATTGGAACCCCCTGGTGTATCACAATTGACTATGATACGCTTGAGTCAGATACAGTAACAATACGAGATCGCGATACGACAAAACAAGAGAGAATCAATATTTCACGTCTTGAGGAGTATACAGAGGATCGGTTGGTATTTTAAATCGTTTTTATGCAAAAAAAATGGTTAATTATTGGCCTTGGATTTATTGCACTTGCAACGCTTACTGGTTTTTTAGTTTACAAAGCAGTTGCGTCTCCTTCTCAAAAAAAAGAAACAGTGCAAGAAGAGACGCCTGGGGAAGAGCTTGTGCCACTTGATCCGGCGGTAACAGTAGAACTTACGAAAAGTAAAATCAAAGATAATACTGTTATTTTAAGCGTCAATGGTCTAAGTTTAAAGTATACGTCTGTTTTGTATGAATTAAGTTATGACAGCGGTGGAATTGTGCAGGGAGTGACAAGCAAACCGGTTGATGTGACCGGGAAAGAATCATTTGTCCGTGATGATATATACCTCGGCACATGTTCAAAAAACGTCTGTCGCCCGCATCCTGGGGTGAAAAAGATAACAGTAGTATTAGAATTTACTACTGTTGAGGCGAAAAAGAGCCAATTCTCCAAAGATTTCGAGCTCTAACGCTAAACATCCAAATAGGGGTTACATTTTTTTAAAAAAGCTACTAAGAAGTTGTCAATCCATTCGCGACCGCGAATAGATTGACGGAATTAAAAAGATTTTGTACGCTGGATACATGGGGAAACAAGGAGCTACGAGAGATGCGAGTCGGGTAGTTTTGAAACTTGCCGAAGGACTGTTTGCGCATACGGTGGACTTTGCTCTCTGGCTCACTGTTTATATCGGTGAGCTTTCCCTACCACAATCAGTTCACGGACAACTGTGGAGAGCACAGAAGTCAGCTGACAGTATCTTGGATGAGATCAACTACGAGGTCCTCAAGAACGCCCTGTACACTGCGAAACGACGTGGATGGGTGAAATCTGTACATCGCGGGGCGCCTCCAGAAATCACCGAGGAGGGAAAGCGTCGCCTTACCGCAAGCATCCCGCAGTATGACCAAAAGCGTATCTGGGATGGACGACTTCATTTGGTAACCTACGATATTCCGGAAGAAAGAAAAAACGACAGAGATCTGCTGCGAATATATCTGCGCCGTATCGGCTGCGGGAAGCTTCAAAATTCAGTGTGGATTACGCCATATAATCCGATCGATACTTTGCGATTCTATATTGAAGAGAAAAAATTAGGTGGGACGATTATTATTTCTGATTTAGGACAAGATGCTTCCATCGGAGAGGAAGATATCCGTAGTCTTCTTGTTCGTGTCTTTAGACTAGAGGATTTCAATGAGCGTTACGAAGGGTGGCTGAGTGAAAACAGCAAGAGTACGATTGATCACTATGCTTTGATTGGCTTCCTTGCAATATTGCGCGACGATCCGCAGCTCCCGTTTGTGCTTCTTCCAGCGTGGTGGAAGGGGACGCTTGCCTATGAACGCGTGAAAAATCAACTGAGAAAGTTGTCAATCCATTCGCGACCGCGAATGGATTGACGGAAAGAAGACTTGTGATTTTTAAATTTAGTGACAGGAATAAGCAGGAAAATACGAGACAACCTTTATGGAGAATCAATATCTCCGGAAAAAAAGCCTATTCACCAAGGATTATGACTTGTAATCGTATCAAGGTGATCCAGCATATTGATCCTCTCTACAAAGACTTTTCCTTCATTATTTTTTGTTAGTACCGTAACCGATGTGTTATCGATACGATACGATGAAAGCGATGGCAAAGGTATAGATAGAAGAGCTGCAAACATAATTTTTATAAATACTCCGTGGCTTACAATTGCTATCGTATTATTTCTGGATGATTCTATCGCCTTAAGAAATAATCTTACTCGATCCTGGACTTCGACAATCCGTTCTCCACCAGGTGGTTGGAAATACTTATATTTCCAAGTTTGGCTATAGACAAGCGTTGGAAAAGAATTATTTACGTCTTGATACTTCCATCCCTCTAAGTTTCCAAATGAACGCTCAAGTAAAAGATCGGATTTTATAAGTGGTGCCTTTTTATGATAGCGCTTTATCGCTTTGGCAATCTTAAGCGTACGAACGAGCGGTGACGTATAAATTCTGTCTATATTTATCTTGCTAAGATACTTGCCAAGCCTACGAGCTTGCTCAATACCTTTTTTTGTAAGAGGAACATCTGTAATACCCATGAGTCGTTCATCTTTGTTCCAAGAAGTTTCACCGTGTCGAATAAGAATATAGGTCGTCATAGATATAGCTTATATTATACTTTGTTTAAAGATCATTATTGAGGAAGCATATGTTCGTCCATAATTTCGTGAAATTGGGGATTGACAAAGCGTGAAAAATGGGTAACTATGGTAATTAGTGGGAAGAAGTGGTAAATTACGAGCATGAAGTTATTCCTTGGGGAATATGACCATGCACTAGATGAGAGAGGCCGTATTTCGCTCCCAAAAAAGATTCGGCAAGAGATAGAAGCACGCGAAATAGTTCTAGCGAAAGGATTTGACCCGTGTATTTTTGGATTTGACAAAGAGAGTTGGGAGAAAGAAGCGGCAAAGCACCTTGAAACGCCAGTAACCGATGAAAAAGGAAGAAAATTACGCAGATATCTTTTTTCATCCGCCGAAAAAGTTGAAATTGACAAGCTTGGTCGTATTCTACTGCCTGCCCAGCTCAAGGAGTACGCTTCATTAACCCATCTTTCGGCCATTATCGGTGCTGGTGATCATTTTGAGATTTGGGATAGCAAGAATTGGCGATCGTATCAAGAGGAACTACGATGAACTATGCGCCATATCATACGCCAGTTCTTGTAGAAGAGGTTATTGACGCGCTTCATATTGAAAAAGGAAAGAAATATATAGATGCGACATGTGGAGCGGGTGGACACAGCAGAGAAATAGTCAAAAGAGGAGGAATACTTTTAGGAATTGATGTTGATCCGGAGGGGGTAGCGCAAGCAAAAGAAACATTCAATATACTTGCGCAAACAAAACGAGAAGGGATAGACTGGCGCATCGTACAAGGAAATTTTGGTGATATTGAAAAGATTGGAAAAGAGCAAGGATTTACGTCAGTTTCAGGAATTCTTTTTGATCTTGGTGTGTCTAGCCATCAGCTTGACAGCGCAAGCAGGGGCTTTAGTTATCGTTTTAATGCTCAGCTTGACCTTCGTTTCAATCAGAACATAGGTCAACCGGCATCAAAGATAGTACAAACATATAGCGAAGGAGAACTCTATGAAGTTTTTGCAAAATTTGGTGAGGAAGAGCGTGCTCGGTCAATTGCTCATGCTTTTGTCAGCACCCGTAATATAAAAAAGATAATTACTACGTTTGATATAAAAGAAATCGTTGCCAAAATTATCAAGAATCATGATAGACAAAACGCAACGCTTTCCCGAATATTTCAAGCTCTACGTATTGAAGTAAACGATGAGCGAGAAAATCTTAAAAAAGGATTATCAGGAGCATTCCAATTACTTGAACAAAGAGGAATACTCGTTGTTATCAGTTTTCATTCAGGGGAAGATAGAATCGTCAAACAATTTATGAATACTAATGCGTATCACATAAAGACGATAAAACCGATAGTAGCATCGCAAAGCGAGATAATGGGAAATGTTCGTTCTCGAAGTGCAAAAATGCGTGTTGCTATGAAAAAATTTTAATTCGTATGAATAGATTTTCGTCAATTCTTCGTGTATGTATTCCAATACTTGCTTTTATTTTTATACTTATGGAACTTATCGTAGCAAATCAGTTGACGCTTCTAGCGCGTGATGTTGGTAATCTTGAAAAATCAATCGCAAATATAGAAGATGAAAATGATATGCTTTCTCAAGAAGTTGCTTCGGCATCAGCTCTCACGACTATTTCTCAAAAAGCCCAACTTTTGGGATTTCGAAAGTCACTTGCATCAGATTATATGACTATCGGAATTGAATCTGTTGCTTTAGGCATGTCACCTCGTTTAGAGCCAGCTCTTTTTGCCGGCAACTCAGGAGTACCTCAGTAAAAGTAACATTCATGTGGCGCATTTGGATAGTATTTTGTTTTATTAGCATTTCATTTCTTAGTATTATTTTTCGTCTTTTCTATTGGCAAATACTTCGCGGAGACCATTTACGGTCGCAGGCTACCTCACAATATTATCAAGAATTTTTATTGCCTTCTAAGCGAGGAAATATACTCGCAAATGACAATAAGCCTTTAGCAATGAATCAAATTGCGCGACTTATCTATGCAGAACCTAAAAAAGTTAAAGACCCAGATAAGATAGCAGGAATGGTGGCTTCAATATTATCATTAGATAAACAGGAAATACGTACAAAATTGTCTGATCAAAGCAGAGTTTGGACATCACTAGCTCACCGAGTAGAATTTTCAAAATCTGAATTACTCAAGGAATTTCTATCGCTAGGACTAGGATTTGAAGACGAACCTATGAGATTTTATCCTGAAGCGTCTATGGCAGCACACCTTTTAGGTTTTGTCGGGTATGATGACCAAGGGAGAGACAAAGGATATTTTGGATTAGAGGGTTATTATGACCGGGAATTGACCGGTAAAAGTGGAAAACTTCAGGTAGAAAAAGACGCGAAGGGATCTACAATATTGATTGCAAATTCAATGCGACTGGAGCCGGAAGATGGGCGCACTCTTGTATTATGGCTTGATAAAACGATACAACGGGCTGTCGAGGAGAGGTTAAGCGAGGCAATTGCCAAATATGGTGCAAAAGAAGGATCTGTTGTAGTACTAGATCCAAAAACAGGAGGAATTATCGCTATGGCGCATGTTCCAAGTTACGATCCTTCTCAGTATTCAATGTATACAAAAGATTTGTATAAAAATCCAATAGTAAATAGTTCATATGAACCAGGATCGACGTTTAAAACGTTGATTATGGCAGCTGCATTAGAAGAAAATCTTATAACACCAACGACAATAGTCGAGGAAACAGGACCGGTCGTGGTAGGTGATTACGCCATCAGGACTTGGAATAACAAATATAATGGGAAGATATCGATAGCTCAAGTTCTCGAATATTCTTCTAACGTAGGAATGGTATTTGTTGGAAAAAAAATAGGAAAAGAAAAATTACTTCAATATATTTCTCGTTTTGGTTTCGGTGAAAAGACACGCATTGATCTTGAAGATGAAGCTACGCCGGTACTTCGAGAAAATAACGATTGGAAGGAAATAGACTTGGCAACTGCTTCATTTGGTCAGGGGATCGCGGTAACTCCTATACAGATGGTGACGGCTGTTGCATCGCTTGCAAACGGAGGATATCTCATGGAGCCTCATCTGGTCAAAGAGATACATGATGGTAGTGGGAAGATATATACGATAAAACCGAAAGCTATTCGGCGCGTTATAAGTCAAAAGACAGCAAGTATAACAACTGAAATGATGGTAGCTGCTGTCGATAATGGTGAAGCAAAATGGGCGAAGCCGAAAGGATATCGTATTGCAGGAAAAACAGGGACTGCACAGATACCGGTTGCTGGTCATTATGATGCTACCAAAACTATTGCTTCTTTTGTGGGTTTTGGACCATCAGATAACCCCCGGTTTGTCATGCTTGTGACGCTCAAAGAACCCACCTCGTCTCCCTGGGGATCAGAAACCGCTGCACCCTTATTTTTTGCTATTGCACGAGATATTTTTGGATATTATGGTATTGCTCCGCAGTAGGCGACTTGCGAGAGAATATATTCAAGCTAAAATGATATAATACCTTTATGATTGTCAGCCTGAAAAGGCTCTATCATCTTCTTGTCGCTATTTATTCCACGATCAAATTCGGTTTTCCAGCCCGAAAGCTTATAGTAGTTGGTGTAACTGGAACTGATGGAAAAACAACAACCGCAACGCTTATCTATGAGATGCTTAAAGATGCAGGGCATAAAACATCCATGATTACTACTGTTCAGGCAATTATAGCTGGAAAATCGTATGACACAGGATTTCATGTCACAACCCCAAATGCATACTGGGTACAAAAATACCTTCGACAAGCAGTTGACCATGGAGATACACACATGGTGCTTGAGGTTACCTCCCACGCGTTATCACAGTATCGAGTTTTTGGCATACATTTTGCCGTAGGAGTGCTGACAAATGTGACACACGAACACCTGGATTGGCATAAAAATCTTGAATCGTATAGAAAAACAAAACTGTCTTTGTTGCAACACTCAAATATCGCTGTTGTCAACCGTGATGATGGAGATAGTTATCAGGTTGCGCTTTCTTTATTGTCAAATAAGAAAATAATTTCGTATGGAATAGTTCGAGATGCAAAAATTACGCCAACAAGTTATCCATTTAAAACCAAACTACAGGGTGAATTTAACCGGTACAATTGTCTATCAGCTATCAGTGCTTCTGTTGCCCTTGGTGTAAATCCTCTCTCTATAAAAAAAACAATTGCTTCTTTTACTGGTATAACCGGAAGAATGGAAGTTATCGCTACAAAACCAATTATGGTTATTGTTGATTTTGCCCATACACCAAATGCTATCGAGCAAGTTCTAAAAACAGTACGACCAAGTGTCAAAAAAAAGCTTATTCATGTGTTTGGATCGGCAGCGCTACGCGATACGTCAAAACGACCGTTTATGGGAGAAGCATCAAGTCGCTATAGTGACATTATTATCCTTACAGAGGAAGATTACCGTAATGAAGATGTTGAGAGCATCATGGATCAACTTGCTTCAGGAATTTCTCAAGGAAAAGAAATTCATAGAAAGGCAAATAGGAAAGAAGCTATAAAGCTTGCTCTTTCTATTGCGACACCGGGAGACCTCGTCATTATCACTGGTAAAGGACATGAAAAAAGTCTCGCTCGCGGTGACAAGGAATATCCATGGAGTGACCAACAGACAGTGAGGGAAATACTAAAACAAAAGTCCTATGCTGAAAAAAAGATCTGATCATATATATGTATCAACCCTTTTGGAGAGTATCCCCGGTCTTAAACACGGATTTTCAAGCAGAATCCTTGGTGATATGAAAAAAAATAGTGACAACCGGAGGAAATTTATGAAGCAGTTAGGAATATCTGGGTTACCAATGATGGTGGAACAGATACACGGCACAGGTATTGCAACAATATCGGAGGAAGAAGTTTTCCATAGTATGGGTATGGATGGTCTGGTAACGAATGGACAAAGACCTCTTGGAGTAGTAACGGCAGATTGTATTCCTATCCTGCTTGCAGACCCGATCATTCATGTGGTCGCCGCTTTACATTCAGGCTGGAAAGGGACGATGGGTGAAATTGCGACGGTCGCAATTACTCAGATGAAATACCTTGGTGCGCATCCAGAAAATATTCTGGCAGTTATAGGGCCACACATAGGGATGTGTTGCTATAACGTATCTTCCGATCGTGCAATGCTATTTGCAAAAAAATTCATGAATGATCATAAAGTTGTTTCAAAATCGTCAAACCTCTGGTATGTTGATCTGGGCTATGCATTATATTTGACCCTTCTTTCTTCCGGTATAATAAAAGACCACATAGATGCTCCAATTACGTGTACGTCTTGCCAACATAATGAATTTTTTTCTTTTCGAAAAGATTCAAAAGCAACCTATGGGGAAATGATGGCAGTTATATCGTACTAAAGGCCTATGATTGATATTGGTAACGTCAGGAAAATTCATTTTGTCGGAATAAAAGGAGTTGCGATGACCGCTCTTGCTATCTATGCAAAAGAGCGAGGGATTGTTGTGACAGGATCGGATGTGAATGAGCATTTTCCAACAGACGCAATGCTGAATAAAGCATCAATTACCGTTAAACAAGGGTTTTCTATTAAGCATATTGAAGAAGGTACGAATCTTGTTATCTATACAGGCGCCCATGGAGGAAGAGATAATCCCGAAGTGAGACAGGCGGCGAGGCAACATATTGCGGTTTTGTCTCATGGACAGGCGCTGGGTATATTTATGAAAGGGAAAAGACAGACAACAGTTGCCGGAAGCCATGGAAAAACAACCACAACGGCTATGATTGCAACCATTCTTACCCATGCAGGGCTTGATCCCTCTTATGCGATTGGGTGCGGAGAAATATTTGGGCTCGAAAATCCTGGGCACTTTGGAAAAGGTGAATTTTTTGTCGCGGAGGGAGATGAATATGTCACTGATCCCGGTCATGATAGTACGACTCGGTTTTTGTGGCAAACCCCCGAGGTTTTGGTCGTCACCAACATAGACTTTGATCATCCGGACGTATATGCGTCCCTTGCCGATGTAAAAGAGGCGTTTGTCCAATTGCAACGAAATCTCGTGGGTATTAAAACAACGATCGTCAACGCTGATGATCGGGCAAGTGACGTGCTTCGTCGTACTGGTGCGGTCATTTCTTATGGTTTTTCATCGCACGCAGACTACCAAATTGTGGATATATCGTATGGAAGTATGCGAACCTTCTATAGCCTTAAGCAGAAAGGAAAAAAGATCGCCTCATTGAGCCTTAGAGTTCCCGGCAAACACAACGCGCTTAACGGGGTAGCTGCAGCGGTTGCTTGTCACGCGCTGGGACTGTCATGGGAAAAAATTAAGACAGGTCTACTTGGATTTACCGGTACGAAGCGACGGTTTGAAAAGTTAGGAGAAAAGAGAGGAATTCTTTTTTATGATGATTACGCACATCACCCGAAAGAAATTGAAGCAACACTTGCTGGAGCAAAACTTTGGTACCCTAACAGAAGAATCATTGTGGTGTTTCAGCCACATACGTTTTCACGAACAAAAGCACTTTTTCATGACTTTGCTGTTGTTTTAAGTAAAGCAGACAGTGTTTTGGTAAGCGATATATATGCTTCAGCTCGGGAGACTGATACGATGGGAGTAACATCAAAAGATTTAGTTGACGAAATTTATAAAACCAATTCTCGTGCCATATATGCCAAAAGTGCCGGAGAAGTCACTGATTTTCTTTTAAAAGAAGCTCGAAGGAATGATATTGTAATTTTTATGGGCGCAGGGGATATATATGAGTGGGAAAGAGATGTAGTAAATACATTAATAAAATCAGACCAATCCAGGCCAATCTAACTCTTACATATGATTCTACAAACATTAAAAGAACAATTCGGAGAGCGAGTCAAGGAAAACGAGCTGATGGCACGACATACAACATTTAAAATTGGCGGACCAGCAGATTTTTATATTGAGGCAAAAACAGCTGATGAACTGACTCAAATAGTAAAAGTTGCCAGAAGAAATAGTATTCCGTTATTTGTTTTTGGTGGGGGATCAAATATTTTAGTGGGTGATAAAGGTATACGAGGATTAGTGGTAAAAAATGTTACCAATACAATTACTATAGCCGGAGCGAAGGGTAGCATAGTAGCTGGACAATCGCAGGGAAAAGTATTTGTGGAAGCGGATTCAGGAGTAAGCATAAATAAACTCGTTCGCTTTACGATAGAAGAAGGTCTTGCTGGACTTGAAATGCAGTTGGGACTACCTGGTACTGTCGGGGGTGCCTTATATATGAATTCAAAATGGACTCATCCGGAGGGCTACGTAGGCGATGCTGTCTATCAGGCAATAATTGTGGGTAAAGATGGACAAACAAAAATCGTGCCTAAATCGTATTTTCAATTTGCGTATGATACAAGTATCCTTCAAAAGTCACAAGACATTGTGGTAAAAGTAATTTTTACGCTAACCCATAAAGACAAAAAATCGCTTTGGGACAGCGCAAATGCAAGCATATCCTATAGACGGGAAAGTCAACCGCAGGGTGTATTTTCACCAGGGTGCACATTTCGCAATATCTCAAAAGCCCAATCTTTGTTAGTTCCAACCCCAAATCATACGACAAGTGCCGGATTTCTCGTTGATCATGCGGGACTAAAGGGTGAAACAATAGGGGATGCGATGATATCGCACGTCCATGCTAACTTTATAATCAATAAAGGAAAAGCAACTGCTGACGATGTGGTTTCTCTCATAGAAAAAGCGCGAGTTAAAGTTAAAGATCAATTTGGCGTTATACTAGAAGAAGAAATAGTTTACGTCGGTGAATTTTAATGGATGCATTCGTTATTACCGGTGGAAAAAAACTAAAAGGCGATATCTCCTTGGGAGGCGCCAAAAACGTGGCGATTAAAATATGCCTTGCGTCGCTTCTCACCGATGATGAGCTTATCCTGCATAACGTTCCTCGCATCAGTGATGTCACTATCATGCTTGAACTGCTTAAACATCTTGGAGTATCAGTATTGTGGCAAGAAGATATTTTACGAATTCAAAATGGAAATGTGAAAAAATTTCACGTACCGCTTGAAGTTGGCGCCAGGCTGCGTACTTCTTCCATGGTTCTTGGACCATTGCTTGCGCGTTATGGGCAGGCGATCATTCCCAATCCTGGTGGTTGTCGCATAGGTGCTCGTCCTATTGATAGGCACATAGAAGGGCTTCGGCAAATGGGAGCTACTATAAACTACAATTCTTCTGATGGATACTTTTATGCAAAAACAGATGGTTTAAGTGGAATAACGTATACATTTCCCAAAAATACACATACTGGTACAGAAACTCTTATTTTAGCAAGCGTACTTGCCAAAGGTCGCACAATACTCAAAAATGCTGCAGAAGAAGTTGAAGTAGATGATCTTATTGCTTGTCTGTCGCAAATGGGTGCAAACATAAAACGGAGTAACCCAAGAGAGATAACTATTGATGGTGTTTCTATTCTTGGTGGTACAGAGTATAGTATTATGCCGGATCGAAATGAAGAAGTTACTTTTGCCATCGCCTCAGCAATTACCAATGGTCATGTTACTGTTTACAAGTCTCAAAGAAATGTATTGGGTGTATTTTTAGACACATTTCGCAAAGCAGGTGGAGTCGTTGACGCAGTAGATGACCACACAACGATATATGCTCGTTCAGGTCAGCTTCATGCGACAGACATTGTTACCGCATCATATCCGGGATTTATGACGGATTGGCAGGCACCATGGGCTGTCCTTATGACACAAGCAGTAGGTGTTTCAACGATACATGAGACAGTTTTTGAAAGTAGATTCTCCTATGTGCAGGAAATTAAGAAAATGGGAGCAGAGATTGAATATTTTGATCCGAACATACCTGAACCAGAAAATTTTTACAATTTTAATTGGAAGGATCGTATACAAGGCTATCACCAGGGAATAAGAATAAAAGGTCCAACGAAACTCCATAATGCAATTTTAGAAATGGACGATCTTCGCGCCGGGGCTACACTCGTTTTAGCGGCACTTGCAGCACCTGGAGAAAGCTATATACATGGCATAGAACAAATTGATCGCGGATATGAGAAAATAGAACAGCGATTACAAAAACTTGGTGCAGATATTACTCGAATTCATACGTAATATGGAAAAAGTCATAATTATTATGCTTGCGGCTGGGAGAGGAAAACGGTTTTGGCCTATTATGACGAGTAAGTCACAAGTTACTTATTTGGATAGACCGCTTGTGGTGCATAACTTACTTCGCCTCAAAGAGGCAGGATTTCATGATGTCGTTATAGTCATAAATCCTGTGGATGTCCAGTTTTATATGAGTTTATCTATACCGGGATTCGTATTTAAAACCGTTATACAACAAGAAGCGCTCGGTATGGGCGATGCGCTTCTTCGCGCGAGGGATCATATAGGAGATTCATCTGTATTAGTTATAAATGCTGAAGATGTGGTTGAAATGTCATTATATCAGCAAATCATAGATACGATGAAGGAAGGAAAGCCGTTTCTTTGCGCAAAAGCTGTTGATACGTATTTTGATGGAGGATACCTTGAGATAAATGATCATCGTGTCGTTGGTATTATTGAGAAACCAGGAGAGCGGAAGATGCCTAGTACATTGGTAAATCTAGTTTTTCATTATTTGCCTCATCCGAAAGATTTTTTTACCATATTAGAAAAGCAAACGAGCGATCAGGATGATGCGTATGAAAAAGCGTTAGAAGTATTCGTGAAACGAGAAATCGTAGGATTTATTGCCTATAGTGGTAGTTGGTTCCCAACAAAATATCCGTGGCACGTATTGGATGTCTCGCAATATTTCTTACGTCAGATAGAAAACTATCGGGGAAAGGACGTGTCTATCTCTGCCAATGTTACGATAGAAGGACCAGTGTATATAGACGATAACGTAAAAATATTTGAACATACAAAAATTGTTGGCCCGGCGTATATCGGAAAAGGTAGCATAATCGGAAATAACAATATTATAAGGAAAAGTCACATTGGTACAAGATGCGTAACTGGTTTTAACACAGACATAACGCGAAGTTACGTAGGAGACGACTGTTGGTTTCACAGTAACTACATCGGCGATAGTGTACTGGAAGGAAATGTTGGCATGGGGTCTGGTGCTGTTCTTGCTAATCTTCGTCTGGATGAGGGAGAGATTTGTTCAATAATAAAAGGAGAAAAAGTTAATACACGTAAGAAAAAATTCGGTGCAGTTATTGGTCGTAATGTACGAATAGGAGTAAATGCAAGTGTTATGCCGGGAGTTAAAATAGGAGGTGGATCATTTGTTGGCGCTGGCGTAATACTCGACAAAGATCTTCCTGATAACAAATTTTGTATGGGAAAAATAGAATATATAGTTATCGATAATACGCGAAAGACAGAAAAAAATACGAGAGATGAATTTCGACAAAAACTTTCATGAAACGACCACCTCTGGTAATTCTTCATGGATGGGGGCTCTCCGGTAGTCGATTTGAACCTTTGGTGAGAGAGTTAAAGAATCGGGGATTGACTGTCTTTGCACCAGATTTTCCGGGTTTTGGAAAAGCATACATACCTTCGCGTCCTTTTTTTCTTCGTGATTACGTTGAATTTTTAGATGATTATTTTAAAAAACATAATATTTTACGTCCTGTTTTAATCGGTCATTCATTTGGAGGAAGGGTATCATTGAAGTATTGCAAGTGTTACCCAAAAAATATAACTGCTCTGGTTCTTTCTGGAACACCGGGGTTTACACCAATCCCAAAAAGGAAGTTATTGCTTTTTATAACTCTTGCTAAAATTGGTCGCTTGATATTTTACATACCTCCGATGAATTTTTTTCAAGACCAAGTGAGAAAATGGTATTACTATGTTGTAGGAGCAAAAGAATTTTTTCGTGCAGAAGGCGCAATGAGAGACACGTTTAAAAATATAGTACAAGAAGATCTTGTCACTGCTATGGAGTCTGTATCTATTCCATGTCTTTTATTATGGGGAGAGTTAGACATTATCGTTCCCGTGTCTATCGCGCGAAAAATGAAAGAAGTTATCGCTGGGAGCGAACTTATCGTGATACCTGAAAAAGATCATGGTGTACCATTTAAAAATCCTGTTGAATTTTCTCGCTATGTAGAAAAATTTTTGCAAACTCTATGAGCATACTCCTTAACTTCATTATCGCTTTATGGATCTTTCGAATTATTTATAATGTTTTTTGTTTTGTAAATTTATGGTGGGTAAAGGAATACCGGTTTGATCGAATGCGTATCCATTTAGGGACAGCACAGGGAAAGAGAATATTATTTATTCGATTTACTGGTTTTCACAGATCATTAAAAAGCATATTCCTAATATTATTGAGCTTGGCAGTAACAGTTTATGTGCTTATTGTTTTGCCTAGCAATATTTTTATACGACTCATTGTTATTGATATTTTATTATTTCCAGTTGTAAGTATATTTGTTTTAATTCTGCACATTCCGACGAAGCTATTTCATTTAATTCTTATATATTTCGCAACAAAAAAACTTCATGCTCATCCACATCTACTCGTTATTGGAATAACGGGAAGTTACGGCAAAACTTCGACAAAAGAATATTTAGCAACAATACTTTCTCAAAAATATAAAGTTCTTAAAACCAGTGCAAGTAAAAATTCTCCTATCGGCATAGCTGAAGTTGTGCTTTCAAAGCTTAGTTCTCATCATGAGATTTTTGTAGTTGAAATGGGGGCATATAAAAAAGGTGAAATAGCTGAAATGGTACGCATGACCAGACCGCAAATAGGAATTATTACAGCCATAAATGAACAGCATCAGGATTTATTTGGGTCAATTGTTTCAACTATGCAAGCTAAATATGAACTTATTGAAGGATTAACAGGGAAACAACTTGCCATAATGAATAGAGATAATATGTACGTAAGAGAAATGATGCAATGGGCAAAGAACGATGCAAAAACAGTGTGGGCATATACAAAGGAACAAACGATTCACGAATCACATATTGATCAAGTATTTCAAATACATCATCAAAGTCAAACCAATTCTGGAATAGACTTTATTCTTAAAAATGGGACGAAGGAAATTGCAGTACATGCGCCGGTTTTTGGTATCCATCAAGTGCAAAATATAACAGCAGCGATAGCCGCCTCAACTTCATGCGGTATGACTTTGGAGGCTGCAGCAAAGGGAGCAAGTCTAGTGATACCAGTTGACCGGATGATGAAACCAATTGCGGGGATAAACGACTCATTATTTATTGATGATACATTTAATAATAATCCCGAGGGAGCAATTGCAGCACTGGACTATTTAAAACTTTCAAAAGGAAAAAAGATTCTCGTCTTTCAGCCTATGGTTGAATTAGGTGAGTATACAAAAAGCGCTCACGAGCGCGTAGGGGAGTATGCAGCCTCTGTCTGTAAAGAGATAATCATAACCAATAGAAATTACTTTGATGATTTTGAGCGCGGAGTTTGTAAAGTCTCAAAAGACAAACACGCAAAAGTCTTATCTGCCACTCAAGCCGCAGAATATATCCGCGAGTCAGTTTCCTACGGTGACACGGTACTTTTTAAAGGAAAAGAAGCAGCGGGTGTCCTTGCTTTACTCAAATAAGTAATATGCTAAAAAGTCGCGTCATATCATGTTCGCTATCTCCAAATACAGAAGCTGACGATGTCTTCAAAGCCGTTACGACACTTTTTAGTCCGTGGGTATGGAAAAGAGGAAAAGAGCAACCCCACGTTGCTCAATGGTTTAAAGATTATTTTCACACAGAAACCGTAGCATTATGTAACAGCGGACGATCGGCTTTACTCACAATTCTTCAAGCGTTTGACATAAGGAATGGGGATGAGGTCATCATTCAAGCGTTTACCTGTGTCGCCGTGCCAAATAGCGTGCTATGGGCAGGGGCAAAACCTGTATTTGCCGATATAGACGATACACTAAATATAGATAGCACAGATATTGAAAAGAAAATTACCAAGCGTACAAAGGCGATTATTGTCCAGCACACGTTTGGAGTACCCGCTCATATGGACACGATTGTTCCATTAGCCAAAAAGCACGGACTTATCCTCATCGAAGACTGCGCACATTCTCTGGGGGCTTCGTATAAAGGAAAAAAAATAGGAACGTTTGGTGATGCAGCCTTTTTTAGTTTTGGGAGAGATAAAGTGGTATCAAGTGTATGGGGAGGAGCAGCCATCATAAATGACAAATGCCAAATGACAAATGCCAAATGGAAACTCAAAAAAATTGAAAACGAATTGCCAAAACCTAGTTATTTTTGGATATTTCAGCAACTGCTCCACCCGATCGCCTTCTCTCTCATATTACCATTGTACGACGTCTGGATTGGAAAGATTCTTCTTTTTCTTCTGCAAAAAATGAAGCTTTTGTCGCTACCGGTTAGTTCACAAGAACTTGTCGGAGGCAAGCCAATCGATTTTCCGGCTCAATTTCCAAACGCACTCGCTGCTATTCTCGTCAACCAGCTTAATAAGCTGAAGCGATATAACAGACAGCGTCAAGAGATTGCATCACTTTATCGTGCGAGCTTAGAACATAGAAAGGATATACACGTTATTGACGCTTCGCCTGAATCCATTTATCTGCGTTTTCCAATTTTGGTCAATACCCCATCGATATATTTGAAACGAGCAAGAAAGCAAGGGATTTTGTTGGGAAATTGGTATCATAATATAATTGACCCAAACGACGTTTCTTTTGAGGCTTTTGGCTATAAAGAAGGTTCTTGTCACAATGCAGAAGATGCAGCCTGTCGTATGATAAACCTTCCAACAAGAATCTCACCAGATGATGCACAGAAAGTACTTTCAGTTCTCGTTTAGAAATACTTTAGTACTACATAGTACTGTAGTACCCGGAAGGTGATGCGAATGTCTTATGGCAGAGAAAAAACTTACTGTTGAGCAACTTGTCGTCGGGCAGATGCAAGCAAACTGTTATCTCGTTACCGATGAGGTTACCAAAGACACACTCATTGTCGATCCAGGAGATGATGGAGAGTATATTATCGAAGCAATTCAAAAGAAACAGTTAAAACCGCAAGCTATAGTTGCTACCCATGGTCACTTCGATCATATTATGTCCGCCTTTGAGCTGCAACACACATACGATGTTCCGTTTCTTATTGGGGACGGAGACGAGTTTCTCTTGTCACAGATGGGAGCATCCGCCAAACATTTTTTAGGTCTTAAGGATGTTGATCCGCCTCCAAAACCCACGAAAACACTTCATAACGGAGAATCAGTCAACGTAGGATCGCACCAATTGTCTGTGCTTACCATACCAGGACATACGCCGGGAAGTATCGCGCTCGTATCGCGCCCTGACAAGTGGATCATCGTGGGAGACGTGCTTTTTGCAGGAGGAGCCATAGGGAGAAGTGACTTTTCTTACTCTGATCCGGATGAGATTGGTAAAAGCGTACAAAAGATCCTTGCCTTCCCCAAAGACTTCACCCTCTATCCAGGCCACGGCGAAAAAACAACTATCAGAAGTTCTCTTATCGATTGTAAACTAGATTAAAAACTGTTACAAAATATCCAGTGACTAAATCTACTAAGGTAGCAATTTTTGAAGGGCGGAAGATCCGCCGGCATTGGGACAAAGAAGCGGAGAAATGGTATTTTTCTGTGGTAGATATGGTACATGCACTTACTGATCAGCCGGATTTTATCAAATCGAGGAAATATTGGAATAAATTGGCGGAGCGTTTGCGAAAAGAAGGAAGTGAAGTGGTGACAAAATGTCACCGTTTGAAAATGCTGGCAGCTGACGGAAAAATGCGCCTAACGGATGTGGCAGATACAGAAACCACTTTTCGGATTATTCAGTCAATTCCCTCACCAAATGCCGAACCATTCAAACTTTGGCTTGCCCGCGTTGGGTATGAACGCATAGAAGAAGCTGAAGATCCGGAAAAAGCTATCAATCGGGCTATGCAAACCTATCTCAAGAAAGGTTATTCACGGGAGTGGATCAATCAGCGGCTCAAAACTATTGAAATACGCAAGGAGTTGACTGACGAGTGGGAAACTCGGGGAGTTAAAGAAGGTAATGAATTTGCCATTCTTACCGATGAGATTACTTTTGCTTGGGCTGGTATGAAAACCCGTGATTACAAAAAGTACAAGAAACTCAATAAAGAAAACCTGCGCGATAACATGACGAATCTAGAGCTGATTCTCAACATGCTTGCTGAAGCGTCAACGACAGAGATCTCCAAAAAAGTTGAACCCAAAAGTTTTGAAGAAAACAAAAATGTCGCAAAGGAAGGCGGTTCGATTGCTGGTGGAGCCAGGCGTAAGCTGGAGAAAAAAACGGGCAGGAAAGTTCTTACAAAGCTAAATGCAAGAGGGCTCAATCTTGTGAAACCACCTCCTCGCATATAATTAAAATGAAAATATCAGTATCAAATAAAATTATCTGTTCGGGATGAGCTCGGTAAAAGCGTACAAAAAATTCTTGCCTTCCCCAAAGACTTCACCCTCTATCCAGGACATGGGGAGCCAACGACGATACTTGATATCAGGAAACTATTCGCGGATAATAATAAGTGAAAAATACTTAGCGTAAAAAAATTATGGCTACAGGGGAAGCAATTGACCAGCCACGTCCGATAGTAATACAAGATACTGTGCGTTTGCCAGGCGATGGTCCATTTGTACATGTGACGGCTGATCGATCGCGGATAGCGAATCTTTTTGGAGAAATAGCAGGAGTATTGGGTAAAAGCGTTCCCTATCACACGGCCTGGTTTGAACGATCGGTAGATTTTAAGTTTGGACAAAGAGAAGAAGAGATGAGTTTCATAGAGCAATTTAAACAAGGTCCACCTAATAATTTGTGCGTTGCAATGCTTCGAAGAGATAGAGATCGATTTTCTGTAATTATTGATGCACAAGCAATTGCTCAATCGATGCCTCAAATATACAAGGGCTATGAGCGATTGGACCGCGATGAACAAATTGCGTTGTTTCGAGGTACACTCGAGAGGTCACTAACTCAGGGTGCCCTTCTTCCTCTTTTGCATGCTGACGAGTATATAAAAGGAAGAGAAGCAACTGCTGCGTTTATACTATCATTAGCTGGATATCAAGCTGTTAATCTTTTTGCAGGTATAGCAGGAGTTTATAAGACTTCTCCAGAAATCGCCATGGTTGCTTCAGCATTGCCAGTTTACACATTATTAAAAGGATTCTTAGGATCGCGTACGTTTGATAAATTAACTACAGAAGCTCGCGCGAATATTAAAAAGCTTGATGGCGTAAAAGTTGGAAATGCGCTTTCATACGCTATTGAAAGTCGGTAATATATATGAAGCTTATTGCGAATTGGTTTCTTAACGCTTTGGCGTTATTTATCGTGTCAAAAATTGTTTCTGGTATTGAGCTTCGCGGGTTTGGAGCAGCGCTCGTTGCCGTTTTAGTCATTGGTCTCGTGAACGCACTTGTGAAGCCTATCCTCCTTATCCTCACATTACCTATTACCATTTTGACCCTCGGACTATTTACCTTTGTCCTTAATGCGCTTATGCTGCTTTTAGCAAGCAACTTAGTTAACGGGTTTCGTGTTGACGGTTTCTGGACGGCGCTTGTAGCATCTATACTTCTTTCGATTGTTTCAACAATTCTTCACGCATTCGTCGGGTAAGTTCATATGGTTTTATCTATTGTACCTATCACCTCTCGGGATATCTATGATGGATTTGTCAATCTTTGGTCTCCGAATGCACTTTTTCAAACGTGGGGCTGGGGAGAGGTATTACAAAGACAGGGGAAGCAGGTTTGGAGATATGGGATCTATGACAACGCAAATCCTCTCGGTGTGTTTCAGATAACGAAGGTAGTCGCGCGGCGTGGAAGTTTTCTTCACGTAAGACACGGACCAGTTCTAGCGAATCAATCAATTGCGCTTTGGAGAGAGGTAGTTACCTTTTTGAAACACTTCGCTTCAAGAGAGCACGTGTGGTTTATCCGGATAAATCCGCTCCTAGATTCGACAAAAGAGAACGATAAATTTCTTGGGTCGCTTGGCTTTATTCCGTCTGCTATTCACGCGATGGATGCGGAGCACTGTTGGGTGCTTGATCTTAATGATTCTGAAGAGCAACTTCTTGCCAATATGCGTAAAACTACTCGCTATGAAATACGGAAAGCGCAAAAAAACGGCATAAAAATTATTACATCCAAAAACGTGTCTGACCTAAAGCATTTCGAGCGGTTATATGAGGCGACAGCCAAACGTCATGGTTTTGTGAAGCATAGTGAGGTGCGGGAAGAATTTGAAATATTTGCAAAAGAAGGCAACGCCGCACTTTTTTTAGCAGATGATCACGGGGAATACATTGCTTCAGCAATAATACTTTTTCAAAGTCGCCAGGCCATTTATCATCACGGAGCGTCCATCGATACAAATACAGGTGCTTCATATCTTATTCAATGGGAAGCCATACGGGAAGCTAAGAAACGAGGATTACCTCTCTATAACTTTTGGGGCATCGCGCCTTCTGATAAACCAGATCATCCTTGGACCGGACACACCTTATTCAAAAAAGGATTTGGTGGGGGAGAAGTAAATTACATTCACGCTCACGATCTACCCATATCACCTCTCTATTTCATTCCGCGAACGATTGAGACAGTACGTAGGATACGAAAGGGATACTAGGGATCTTGGTTGGTTTGTGTTTTTACGGCCTTCCCTTTATACTTGAGTGTACGGATATGAGGGAGACCCTCAGAAAGCACCATATTTCCTTCAAATCAGCTTGCGCCGGTCTCATCTGGTCTATCAAAACACAGCCAAATTTTCGTGTCCACCTGACGCTATCCACTTTGGCTATTGGGTTTGGCGTTTATCTTGGTATTAGTCGGCTTGAGATGATTATCATCGTTTTTACGATAGTATTGGGACTAAGTAGCGAATTGATAAATACGTCAATAGAGTCAATGACTGATCTAGTTACAAAAGAGTGGAGGCAAGAAGCTAAAGTAGCCAAAGATGTTGCAGCTGGGATGATGCTTTTGACTGCTATAGGCGCCACATTGGTTGCGGCAATCATATTTTTTCCCTATCTCTTTGCCTATCTTTTGAAGTAAATCACAACAATTATGGAACTACTCTTAGGCATTCTTCTATTTTCTTGGTTTTTGCATAGTATTTTATATATTCCTTTTATTAAACTCCTCTATACGTGGAAATTCCAAAGATTAAAACAAGTAACGAAAGATGTATTTAACAAACGTACGCCAATATTTGACCGCTTCCATCAAAAAAAGGCAGGGACGCCAGTCGGTGGTGGGCTTCTTATTATCGGTTTGACGACTATTCTATTTCCATTAATTTTACTGTTAATGCATTATTTTTGGGTGCCGATAACAAGCGTGTATCCGCTCAAAAGCGAAGTGAAAATTCTTCTTTTTACATTTGTATCATTTGGCATCTTGGGACTGTTTGATGATATAAAAAAGACGTTCGTGTGGCTAAAAACTGATTTTATCGGACTTCGTCTCCGACACAAATTAATCCTTGAGATAATTCTTGCTACAGTCATTAGTTTCTGGCTTGTCCATGATTTACGCATTGGTATCTTTTATCTTCCTTTTTTTGGTGTTATTCACCTGGGATGGTGGTTTGTCCCTTTTGCTGTTTTTATTATTATTGCTTTTGCCAATGCTTTTAACATAACAGATGGACTGGATGGTTTGTCTTCCGGAGTACTTATGATTGCGCTTACTGCTTTTTGGTTTTTATCAGCATCTATTCTTGATACACCATTGTCGCTATTTATAGCTCTTTGGATTGGAGGGCTTTTGGCGTTTCTCTACTTTAATGTGTATCCGGCGCGTATAATGCTTGGTGATGTTGGTGCGCTTTCCTTTGGTGCGACCCTTGCTGTCGTTGGACTCATTTTAGGGAAAGCACCTGCCCTGGTTGTCATAGGATTTATTTTTGTCATTGAAGTAACATCATCTCTTCTGCAGCTTCTTGCAAAAAAGTATCTCCATCGAAAGTTATTTTCTGCAGCACCTTTTCACTTATGGCTTCAATACAACGGATGGGAGGAACCAAAAATCGTCATGCGATTTTGGGTGATTGCGATTGTCCTTGCTATATTTGGATTGTGGCTTGCACTTCTGACGAAAACACCAGGGATTTAACCGATTAAGCATTATGAATACTTTTCCCATAGGCATTATCGATTCTGGATTAGGTGGGCTTTCTATTTGGAAGGAAATAGTTTATCAACTTCCTAATGAATCCATAGTGTATATTGGTGATCATCGTAATCTTCCATATAGTAACAAAAAAATATCCCAAATACGAAAATACGTAGAAAAACTCATCCATTATCTCATCCTTCATGATGTCAAACTTATTGTTATTGCTTGTAATACAGCTACTGTAGCGGGTATTGAGTGGTATAGAAAAAAGTTCCCGTCAGTTCCAATCATCGGTGTCGTTCCGGTCGTCAAAACAGCTTCGGAGATAAGCAAGTCGAAAAGGTTTATGGTGTTATCGACATCTTTTACTGCACGAAGTACGTACCAAAAAAAGTTAATACAAACATATGCTGCCGATTGTAAAGTTTATTCTATGGGTATAGGTAATTTAGTTTCCGCTATTGAAAGCGGGGATAGTGGAAGTCTAAAGATCCGGAAACTACTTGAAAAAAAAATACTACCGGTTCTGCATAAAGGTATCGACGTCATAGTGCTTGGCTGTACACATTTTCCGTTTGTTGTACAAAGTATCCGTGATATAGTGGGAGAAGATATTGTAATCGTTGATTCGGGAAGCGCAGTTGCTCGACATGTGAAACGTATTTTACATAGCCGAAACGAACTATCGTTTGTCGATAATCCTTCGAATAATTTTTTTACGACTGGAGATAAAGATTTGGTTAGCAGGGTAGCAACGATATTATTACAAAAGAATATTATTTTTACCCATGTCACCCTTTGATTTTAAAGGAAAGAAAGTTATCGTATTAGGTTTATCGGTCGAAGGACTAGATAGTGTCAATTTTTTGACACGTCATGGGGCTCTCGTGACATGCGCAGATAGGCGTACGAAGCAAGAACTTGGAAATACGTATGAAATACTAAAAAGAAAAAAAGTTACATTTCAACTCGGTGGTACCTATCTTTCTAAATTAGAAGGGTATGACATATATGTGAAAACTCCAGGGATGTCTCCGCGACTTCCGCAGATAGTAGAGATAATAAAAAAAGGCAAAGAAATTACCAGTCTTACAAAATTATTTTTTGATTTATGTAAAGCATCTATAATCGGTGTGACTGGGACAAAAGGAAAAGGGACAACAAGTACATTAATTTCGCTCATGCTGAAACAAAGTGGAAAAAATATCTATATAGGAGGAAATGTAGGAATTCCATTATTGTCGCAAGTTGATACGATAACTCCTCATGATTTTGTCGTCCTTGAGTTATCTTCATTTCAACTTGAGGATCTTACAAAAAGTCCTCATGTCGCAGTTGTTTTAAAAATAACTCAGGATCATTTAGCTAATTTTGATCCGCTTGCTACAAATATGCATGAAAGTAGACAATCGTATATCGAAGCAAAAAAATCGATAGTTCGTTTTCAAAAACCCAGCGATTATGCGATAGTAAATGCAGATGATGAAACAAGTGCCTCTTTTGCATCACATACAAAAGCGCAAATTCTTCGTTTTAGTAGAAAACGAGATACCGTTGATGCGTATGTAATAAATCATACGGTGTATCTAAAGACAAGAGAAAATATAATTCGTATTTGCGATTCTTCTGAGGTAAAAATACGCGGTGAACATAATTTAGAAAACATTGCTGCAAGTGCGCTTACTGCATATACCTTAGGTTGCAGTATTGAGGCTATACAAAAAGTTGCACTATCTTTTGAAGGACTGGAACATAGATTACAACTCGTGGGGATAGCAGGAGGAGTCAAATACTACAATGATTCGTTTTCAACAGTACCTGATACAACTATCGCTGCGATAGAATCGTTTCATGAGCCAATTATTCTTATCGCTGGCGGATCTGAAAAGGGATCAGATTTTACTCAGATGGGAGAAGTCATTACCAGAAGAAAAGTTAAAGTACTCATTTCAATCGGAACTATGTCTGACCGTATTGTACATGCGGTAAAGCATGCCGGTTTTAAAGGAAAATTAGTCACAGGTTTATCTTCAATGCACGAGATCGTTTCTGCCGCTTGTTTAGAAAGTCAATCTGGAGATATTGTTTTACTCTCTCCAGCCTGTGCTTCTTTTGATATGTTTACAAATTATAAAGAACGCGGGAAAAAATTTATCTATGAAGTATCTCTTCTCCAAAATTAAGAAACTATTTACAAAAAAAGAAATACAACGAAGCCCAAAAGCAAAATATCATCGCGCTGATACTTTTTTGGTTCTTATCATTTTGACCCTTGCGGGAGTTGGCATTCTCATGGTCTATAACGCGTCTGTTTCCATTGCAATACGCGATTTTTCCGATCAATACTACTTTGTCCGCGAGCAGGTGAAGTGGCTGGGTATCGGTATTGTATCGCTTATCCTATTTTCCTCTATTGATTATCACCGATGGTACAAGCTTGCACTTCCATTGCTTTTGGTTACAGTGTTTCTCTTGGTGGCTGTTTTCGTACCAGGGTTTGGCGTGCGCGCACTTGGCGCGAATCGGTGGCTCAATTTTGGATTTTTTATCGTACAACCAGCAGAAATTGCAAAGCTTGCCCTTGTAATATATCTCTCTGCTTGGTTTTCATTAAAGGAAAAGGGAAGGCTTGGAGCATTTTTGATTCTCCTTGGTATGGTTGTTGGTCTTGTTATCATAGAACCGGATCTCGGGACAGCAGTCATAATTCTTTCAATTGCAATCTTACTTTATTTTTTATCTGGAGCCCCCTTATGGCAATTTATTATATTGATTCCGCTTTTTCTTTTTGGTATCGGGGGACTGGCTGTGTCTGCTCCCTATCGGTTTAAACGACTAACAACATTTTTTGATCCTGAAAGCGATCCTCTTGGTGCTTCCTATCAGATACGGCAAATTCTTCTGGCGTTTGGATCTGGTGGTTGGTTTGGCGTGGGGATAGGAAAGTCACGCCAAAAATATGAATATTTACCAGAAGCTAATACTGATTCTATATTTGCTATCATTGGTGAAGAGTTGGGTTTTATTGGAGCAGCTATAATAATTGCGTTATTTCTTCTTCTCGTCTGGCGTGGATTTCGTATCGCCAAGCACGCGCCAGATAATTTTGGCAAGTATCTGGCCCTGGGTATATCTTCTTGGGTTGGCATACAGACAATTATAAATCTTTCTTCGATGGTAGCCTTAGTTCCGCTCACTGGTGTTCCACTTCCCTTGGTATCGTATGGTGGATCGAGTTTAATAGTACTTCTTAGCGGACTTGGTATACTTCTCAATATTAGTAAACACTAATATGAATTTTGAAGAAAAAATCAATAAAAAAATAATTATTACTGGAGGCCACGTTACTCCTGCTTTGGCGGTAATAGAAGAAATAGAACATAGATATCCATATTGGAGTATAGTTTTTATAGGTCGGAGGCATGCAATAGAAGGATCTGATACTGTATCAGAAGAGTATAGATTAATACATGAAAGAAAAATTACATTTTTATCGTTATTTACAGGAAGACTGCAGAGATCTTTTACACTCTATACAATAGTAAGTTTACTCAAAATACCATTTGGAATACTGCAGGCTCTCTATTTTGTTTTGACCATAAAACCGGCTGTGATCATATCATTTGGAGGCTATATTGCCCTTCCCGTGGTACTTGCCGGGTGGTTTTGTGGTGTTCGTATCCTCACCCATGAACAAACGTTAAACCCGGGCCTTGCCAATCGTATTATCGCGTTTTTTGCGTCGACTATATGTGTGAGCTACGAGGAGGTAAGAAAGTATTTTCCAGATACGAAGACGATTGTTACCGGATTACCTATACGAAAATCATTGTTTCAAACAGTAAAAAAATCTCCGTTCTCATTTGGATTACCATTGTTTCCAATGCTTTATATAACCGGAGGCAGTACCGGTGCGATGTCACTTAATGAGTTAATCTATCCGATTGTTGCAACATTAAGTCGTTCTTTTGTGATAATTCATCAAGTTGGACGATTATCATTTGAGCGCGCTAGCCTTATAAAGAAATCGCTACCGCTTAAACAACAGTCTCGATATGTAGTAACATCCTATTTAGATGAAAGTGAACACGCGTGGGCTCTCCAGCATGCAACGCTTGTCATCGGGCGATCTGGAGCAAATACTACAGGAGAATTAGCAAGTATCGGAGCAGTTAGTATACTCATTCCGCTTCCATGGTCGGGAGGCCATGAGCAGACAAAAAACGCACAATATGTAGCTCAAAACGGAGGCGCTTTGGTTTTAAATCAACAGGATATATCTTCAAAAGAGCTTGTCATAACGATACATACTCTATTGAGTGACTATGCTAGGTATAAAAACAAAGCGAAAAATTTTTCAAAGCACTATAACCGTGATGGAGCCACGAGAATTGTTGATGCGCTTGTAACGATTCTATGATATGCGCACTATTCAGATACGATATATTGGGAGACGGATTTTCTATTTGACCTTAGTAGGTTTATTTTGTTTAACTGTCTATTTTATTCTTGTCAATGTATTTACCATTACCTCTATTCAGGTGCAAGGTGATGGCGTGCAAGTTCTCGTAAATCAAGATAAACTTCCAAAAAATATACTCTTTTTTCCAATAGATGTCATAACGAAACAAATTCTCATAGATAATCCTTTAATAGAATCTTTGTCGATACAAAAAAAATATCCCCATACATTGCTATTGCATATCCGGGTACGAACTGGTATAGCATATGTGAAAACTGGAACTATGTCAGCGCTTGTTGATGCAACTGGAGTTATCATCAATTTTTCTCTTCCTACAGAAAATATACCTGTTATAGAGCGCGACATTCAATTAGGAAATATCGGTTCTCATATCACAGATGAATATATCTTATCAACAGTGTCTTTTCTTAAGAAGGTACAATCATTTGTTAAAATTCGAAAATTAACAATCGAAGATGAAGCTTTCATACGTGCTACCTATGATAAAACAGATATATTATTTGTTCAAAAAACTGACAGCAGTAAACTCGCTAGCACTTTACAAACGCTTCTATCCGGGTTTAGAATAAAAGGAAACATGCCCTCGACAATTGATCTTCGATTTGATAAACCAATTGTCACATATTAACAATGGCTCGTGATCACGTTATTTCAAGTATAGATATTGGAACTTCTAAAATTACGACACTCCTTGCAACAATAAATGAGGATGGTGAGGCTCATGTGATCGGAGTATCGACAGTGCCAAGCCGAGGACTTCGTAAAGGACAAGTTGTCAATATTGAAGAGGCAACGAGTGCAATTTCGCAATCAGTCGAAAGTGCTGAGCGCATGGCTGGTTCTTCTGTTTCAAAAGCATTTGTATCTGTCGGAGGAAATCATATTGCTTCTATAAATTCTCACGGTGTAGTAGCAGTTGCAGAACCGGAGAAAGAAATTACTCAAAGCGATGTTAAACGTGTGATAGATGCAGCAAAGGCTGTGTCTTTGCCACAGTCTCGAGAAATACTTCATATATTACCTCGGGGATATATTGTCGATGGCCAAGAAGGAGTAGTTGATCCTATAGGGATGAGCGGCGTACGACTGGAAGTTGACACACACTTAGTGACCGGTGGAGCAACTGCAGTAAGAAATTTAGAAAAGTGTGTTGAAGAAATAGGGGTTGAAGTGAATGGAATTGTATTTGGTGGTCTAGCATCATCGTATGCAACGTTGACTGATACGGAAAAAGAATTAGGAGTTGTATTAATTGATATTGGTGGAGGTACGACTGATGTGGCGATTTTTGTAGAAGGTGCTCTTTCGTACTCTTCGGTTATCCCAATAGGTGCTATAAATATTTCTAAAGATCTAGCAGCAGGACTTCGTGTTTCTCTTGAGAGTGCTGAAAAAATAAAGCTCATGCTATCTGATATACCAAAAACTCCAATACTAATGACTGCTGATAAAATGCTATCAAAAGCAAAAAAAGATGGAGAAGGCGACGAGATCGATGTTAGTGGTCTTGGACTTCCTGAAGAAATGCGATTTTTATCTCGAAAAACGTTAGTAGAGGGAATTATTAAGCCTAGGCTTAACGAAATATTTACAATGGTGGGACTTGAGATAAAACGAAGCGGCTTTGGTGGCCTGATGCCATCAGGCGTTGTGATTACTGGTGGTGGTTCTATGACGGTTGGAGCGACAGAATCGGCAAGAAGGAATCTTGCCATGTCTGTCCATATCGGTACTCCCTTCCATATCACAGGTTTAATCGATGAAATTATGACACCAGCATATGCGACAAGTGTCGGATTACTTTTGTATGCTAGTCAAAGTAAGAAAGTTGATACTGAGGGGAGATTTGGTGGCCTTGGAAAAATGTCTTCTCGTCTTCCAGTAAAAGGAATTGTTGGAAAAGTTATCGATCTCGTAAAATCTTTCCTGCCTTAATTTCTATACGTCTCATAAGACCTATAGATCCTTATATGCTTATAAAGCCTGAAATTGCCCGTTTTGCAAAGATAAAAGTAATTGGTATCGGTGGTGGTGGTTGTAATGCAATAAATTCTATGATGAGTGTAAATCAGATAAATGGTGTTGATTTTTTGGGTGTCAACACAGATGCACAGGCATTGCTTCTTTGCCAAGCTCAGATGAAGATACAAATAGGAGAAAATCTTACAAGAGGACTTGGTGCAGGTGGTAATCCAGATATCGGTCGACAGGCAGCTGAAGAATCGAAAGAAAAATTAAAGGAATACCTGCATGATACGGACATGGTATTTTTAACCTGCGGAGAAGGAGGCGGTACTGGAACAGGGTCAACGCCTATTATTGCAGATTTAGCAAAGGAGTTAGGCGCGCTTACTGTTGCTGTCGTCACAAAGCCTTTTCATTTTGAAGGAACGAGACGAATGGTAACTGCTGAGGAAGGAATAATGAATTTGAAAGATAAAGTCGACACCCTCATTGTTATCCCAAATCAACGATTACTTGATGTTATAGATAAAAAAATGACACTTCTGGATGCTTTTCGCGTGACTGATTCGGTATTAGGTCAGGGAGTGCAAGGGATTTCTGATCTTATAACTATGCCGGGGCTTATAAATGTAGATTTTGCCGATGTTCGAACTATTATGACAAGTGCCGGATCATCGCTTATGGGAATTGGTACCGGTGTAGGAGAAAATCGAGCATCAACAGCAGCGCGTACAGCTATTGCATCACCACTTCTTGAGTTATCTATCGAGGGAGCAAAAGGAGTACTGTTTAATATTACCGGTGGCCCGGATTTAACAATGTCAGAAGTAGACGAAGCAGCCAAGCAAATCGCAGCTGCTGTTGATCCTGATGCAAACATTATATTTGGAGCCACGATAGATGAACATCTCGTCGATCAAGTAAAAATTACCGTCATTGCGACAGGTTTTGATGAAACGAAAAGAAGACTTAAAGAATTATCAGGTAGGACTATGGAGCATGGTGGGAGATTCCAGTCACAACAATCACAACAATTTTTCACGAAACCAGTTGTAAGCGCTCAGTCTACCGGCATTCAACCTCAACCACAAACGACACCAGCAGCGTTTGCAGATGATATTCCACCAGAAGAAGATGAATTTGACATCCCCGCATTCCTTCGTCAAAGAAGTTGACCCATCAGTTAGTTAATCACCCTCTAGCGAATCACCCTCCGGGTGAGATACGTTCGCACCTAATCTTCAGGCTTCATCAAAGCTCAGATGTTTGATTTTTTCAAGCTTACGAGCGTAATCAACTTGATCTAGTACAAACTTCTCATATGCTTTCCCTGACGGAAACGTACTTCGCAGGAACGAGGTATCACAAATGCCGGTTTCCTTTATGCCAATATATTCTTGGAAAGACGACCACGGATAATCCTGAAGATTTTGTTCCTGTGCTAGGTAATTTGTCGTAGGGTTGAGGTGAATATACCGTGTAAGATGAAGAAGTTGCTCTTCAGTTTCTATCCAGACTGCTTTAAATGTCCCCTGTAGCAATGGACCTACTCGCTGGCGTTTGGCATTGAAGTACTTGGTGTAACCATTGGTAGCATTGGATACAAATCGAGATATTCCTTTATCAATGCGTTGTCGGAGAAGCAAATGAAAGTGATTTGGCATAAAACAGTAGGAAATAATATGTACGTCAAAGAGAGCTTTGTCGAGAAGTTTCTGCCAGACGAAAGACTGAGCATCGTTTGGAAGTTTGGCAAATTCTGAAAAGCGCATTGGGACTGATGCAAAACGGTAATATGATAGAAGATTCAGGAATCGTTGGTATTCCCGTGTGGAGGTAAAGATGGGTCGACGTTCAACACCTCTGTTGTATACGTGATAGATTTCACCCGTAGCTAACACTATTGCCCGGTTGGTTGCCATTAGTATTACACTACAGAACAAGTTAGTACAAATCAAGGAGGAAAGAACTTGTGCGAAGCTAAATCACCCGGAGGGTGAATAGATCATGTTAAGCCGTGAGTTCATCAATGCTCATCCAAACAGAACTGCCCGCAGGATCTTGGTAAATGGCGGACACCGGATCAGCATACGAAGGACATGGGTATGTTCCTGCAGCTTCGTGGAGAGCCAAGTGTTCCTGGACTTGTGACGCAGCCATTGTGCTTACAGTAGCAGCAGAGCCATCAGTAATTGCTTTTGCTTCCGGAAGGTCTTCCTTGTTTCCAGTCCAAGCTTCTGCTGGATCTAAGCACGTGTGGACATGTGTGCCAAATCTTCCAGTAAACTTTAGTTCTGTTGCTTCAGCTGGAACCCGACGATTATCTTCATTTGGCATAAAGTTCTAGAATACTATCATAAATTTCGACTTTGTCAAAATTACAATGTGCATAAAACCAATGTTTTTAGTATCATGTACATATAATGTCGTTTCAGCCGGTATCATCCCAGGTGAATTTTCCCGAACTTGAAGAACGGGTGCTCAAATACTGGAAAGACAATAAGATTTTTGAAAAGTCGATTGAGTCGCGGCCTGCCGATAAAACATGGACGTTTCTTGACGGCCCGCCATTTATCACCGGACTTCCTCACTATGGAAGTTTGCTTTCAAGTATTCCTAAAGATTTGTTCCCGAGATTTTGGACCATGAAAGGATATCGTGTGCGCCGCGTATGGGGATGGGATTGTCATGGACTTCCTGCAGAAAATAAAGTTGAGACAAAGTTACACATTAAAAGAAAAAAAGATATCGAGGAAAAAATTGGTATCAAGAAGTTTATAGACGAGTGCAAACTCTACGTCAAAGATGTTTCCGGCGAGTGGGAATGGTATGTGGACCACATAGCACGCTGGGTCGACTTCACAAACGCGTATAAAACTATGGATATTTCGTATATGGAGACGGTCATGTGGGTATTTAAGCAAATGTATGAAAAGGGACATATATATAAGGGGCTTCGTGTGTCCCTTTATTGTCCGCATTGCGTAACGCCTATATCAAACTTTGAGGTTGCAATGGATCCTGATAACTACAAATCCATCAGTGAGCCCACTGCAGTTTTTATGTACCAACTCGAAGAATCTAAGGACACGTACTTTCTTGCTTGGTCAACGACGCCCTGGAATAAGATTGCTACACCAGCTTTAGCGGTCAATCCCAAACTCGATTACGTTAAAGTAAATCAAGGAGATAAGAATTATATTCTAGCGAATGCTACGATCAAGATGCTAAAGGGTGAGTATAAAGTCGTAGATAAATTTAAGGGTAAAGACTTAGTCGGGAAAAAATTTGTGCCTCACTATGATTACTACACTATTGAAAAAGGAAAAAAAGCATTTGTCGTGGTGCCCGGAGATTTTGTAACTTCTGATGAAGGGACCGGAATAGTAACCATTGCGGCCTACGGGCAAGAGGATCTGGCGGTCATGCAAAAAGAAAACATTCATATAGAAATGCATGTGGACGATGAAGGCATGATGAAGCCAAATGTTCCCAAGTGGGGTGGTAAGTATTATCTCGACGTTGATGAGCTTGTGATTGAGGATCTCCAAAAACGTGGACTCATCTATCGAGTAGATTCCTATACACATACCGTACCGACCTGTTGGCGATGTCATACACGGCTTATCTACGCTCCGCAGGATGCATGGTACGTAAATATTCAAAATCTAAAAGATAAATTAAAACAAACAAATGAAGCGGTCAATTGGTTCCCTGATCATTTTAAATATGGCCGATACCTAAAGAGTTTGGAGCATGCACCCGATTGGTGTATTTCCCGTAGCCGTTATTGGGGTAGCCCGGTTCCAGTATGGGAATGCGAATCTTGTGGAGAGTGTTTTGTGCCGGCATCTATTGCAGAACTTGAAAAAGAATCTGGACAAAAGATTACTGATCTTCATAAGCCAGTTATCGATGAAGTCGTCGTGAAGTGTAAAAAATGCGGAAAAACTTCTCATCGTGTGCCGGAGGTACTCGATAGCTGGATAGAGGCAGGCAGTGCATCGTTTGCAGAGCGTCATTTTCCTTTTGATCCTTCGACAGGCTCAGGACAGGAAAGCCTAAAAAAATTCTTCCCGCCGGATTTTATCGTCGAGTATACCGGACAGATACGAGCCTGGTTTTATGTGCTCCATGTTATTGCAACAGCTCTGTATGACATACCCGCGTTTAAAAATGTTGTAGTGACTGGAGTGATTTTAGGTACAGATGGCAGGAAGATGAGTAAAAATTATGGTAATTATCCAGATCCTAAAGAACTCCTGAAAAAATATGGCGGTGATGCTTTGCGGATGTATCTCATGGGTTCTCCAGTCATGCATGGCGAGGATATCCGTATATCTGAGGAAGAATATCGTAATCAAATTCGCGGTACTTTGCTCATTCTCTGGAATGTCTATAATTTTTTTGTAACATACGCCAATGCAGACAAGTTTAAAGTTCAAAGTTCAAAGTTCAAAAGTGAAAACGTATTGGATAATTGGATTTTATCGCTTTTACAAAGACTTATTGCCGATGTTACCGGTGCACTTGAGGCGTACGACAGTGTGAAGGCGATAGAGTGTATAAAAGGATTTGTTGATGATCTTTCGACATGGTATATAAGACGTAGCCGCGATAGGGTAGGTCCGACAATAGAACATGGGGTCGATAAAGACGCATTCTACCAAACGACGTATTCAGTGCTTACAACCCTAGCTAAGCTTATGGCACCTATTGCGCCGTTTATTTCTGAAGAAATCTATAGAAATCTTACTGGGCAGGAGTCTATCCATTTAAGTGATTGGCCACAAGAGAATGGAGATTCTAACGAAGAAAGATATGAGCTTAAAGAAAAAATGAATCACGTGAGGAAAATGTGTGAAATGGGGCATGCACAAAGGAAGTTTGCAAAAATAAAAGTACGACAACCATTGAGAAAGTTCAAAGTTCAAAGTTCAAAGTTCAAAGTCGAAGAAGAATTACTCCAGCTTATTCGAGATGAGCTAAACGTTCGTGAGGTTGAAGTACATCAAGGAGAAGGTGAACTAGCGGGGACGCTTGATACGGTCATTTCAAAAGAGTTAGCACAAGAAGGAGAAGCACGAGAATTGATTCGTTCGATTCAGATATTACGAAAAGAACAAGGATGCTTCATTGATGCATTTGCAGAAATTATTGTACCAAAATCATATGAGAATCTTCCAGAAGACTTGCTTTTAAAAGTTCAAAAAGAGACACTCACTACTATAACATGGGGAGACTCACTCACGCTTTTGCCAGTATTACCAAAATAAATGTCGATTGGGTTGGTATCGCCATCATCCTTTGTTTGGGGATTTTTGGAGTATTTCTCATTTTAACGATTAATCCTGCCCTTGCAATGCAGCAGGGCGTATTTCTCCTTTTTGGCTTAATTCTTGCAGCACTTGTATCCCTTCTTCATCCAGCGATATTGTGGTGGTTTGCTCCAATAGGATATATCATTTCGCTATTGTTATTGCTTTCTGCCTATATCGGGCCAAGTATTCGTGGTGCGACACGATGGATAGTTGTTTTTGGGATACAACTCCAACCGTCTGAGTTTGTAAAACCGCTTCTCCTCTTGTTTTTTACCTGGATTATTACAAAATATCCGCCGAGAATTCTAAAATACATACCGCTTCACGTAGGGGTATTTTTAGTACCTTTCCTATTGGTTGCCAAACAACCAGATTTAGGAAGTAGTGTCATCTATGCAAGTTTTTGGGTCGCAATGATGCTTGCTGGAGGACTTCCATTGGCTATAGTATTCTTTAGTATTCTCGGCGTAGGGATACTTATGCCAGGTATATGGCATATTCTTGCTCCATATCAAAAGGATCGAATTTTTACTTTTATCAATCCAGCTCTTGACCCAAAAGGAGCAAGTTACAACGCGATTCAATCGATGATAGCCGTGGGAAGCGGGCAATTATTTGGTCGAGGTTTGGGTCGGGGGACGCAGAGTCAATTACGATTTCTTCCCGAACATCATACAGATTTTATTTTTGCAACCCTTGTAGAAGAACTTGGTTTTGTCGGTGGGCTCTTTTTGCTTATCGGATATGCGGTTCTTTTTTGGCGGATCATCGGGCCGCTTATACAAGGAAAAATAATAGAAGTAATACCGTTTGTGTTTACTGTTGGACTTTTTTCTATGCTACTTTCACAAATGTTTATCAATATCGGTATGAATATGGGAATTCTTCCGATTACCGGCATAACGCTTCCTCTTATATCCTATGGCGGAAGTTCGCTTCTGTCTATCGGAGTATCATTTGGTCTTTTATGGGCAATGCACGGAGAGCAATCAGCAGATCGGCCCGTTGCGTAGCTACGAAATAATTGATACAATCAGAATCATATGTTTGCAATTATTGAAATAAGCGGAAAACAGTATACGGTAGAAAATGGCGATACGTTTGATGTTGATAAAATACAAGGCAATGTCGGTGATCCGGTAGCTATGGATTCCGTCCTACTTATAAAAGATTCCAAAACGACGCATGTTGGCACCCCAATAGTCAAGGGAGCCAAAGTCACAGCGAAAATTCTTGCACAAAAAAAGGGCGAAAAAATCGATGTTCGCCGTTTTAAGAGTAAAGTAAGGGAACGTCGTCACATAGGATTTCGACCACAGTTGACTACTCTTCAAATAACAGCTATTACAATGGCATGAGCCAATTTTTGTTCGTCTTAGGTCGGACCCCTGAACTGGCATATCTTGAGCTTTGTTCTTATATCCCTGAAGCAACGCGTATATCTCCTCATTTGTCTCTTGTTGAAAGTAGTGACAAATCCCGACTTCTTTCTATTTTCCAAAAACTTGGAGGCTCAATAAAAGTTGCGCAAGTTTTAGGCCGTGAACATGATTTGCTAGCGGAACGATTAGCTTTATATCTTATAGATGACTTTACACAAAAACTTACATTTGGGATAAGTAGTTATGATAAAACATTTTCACGAGTAGAGACGCTACTTTACGAAATAAAAAAGATATTAGAAACCAAAGGAATTGCAGCTAGATTTATTACGCCAAAAGCAGCAGATGTACTCTCGAGTGTCGTTGTGACGGAGCAACATATAACTGAACTATTGGTAGGAAAGGAAAAGGATACATTTATTATAGCTAAAACTATCGATACCCAAAGGTATTCGGAGTGGAATTCTCGTGACTATGATAGACCATGTGCAGATCCTCAAGCAGGTATGCTTCCTCCAAAAGTTGCCCGGATGATTGTAAATATTGCAAATTCTTCACCTGGAAGGAGTCCTTCGGCCACCTTCCAGGTGGGCTTTGACTCCTGGAAGGTGGAGAGGGTTTTGCTTGATCCGTTTTGCGGTATGGGGACAATCTTAGCTGAGGCATTGCTGTCCGGGTGGCATGTTCTGGGTTCTGACCAGTCTGACGAGGCGGTATCTAAAGCGAAAAAGAACCTGGAATGGCTTACATCAAAGTATCAAGCTATCGATACAACATCCTATACGCTTTTTACATCTGATGCGACCCATGTGTCAGAGCACGTACAGCGAGAATCTGTTGATGCAATCGTAACAGAGCCATTTATGGGTAGCACTCGTTTTGGCGGGAACCTGCATCGCCGGCAGGCGGGTGACCATCCGTCAGCTGGCGGACCAAGGTCCAATGACCAAATACACAACATAAAAAATACTATAAAAGGTTTGGAGAAACTTTATATAGGATGTTTGAAGGATTGGCATGGAGTACTAAGACCCCGAGGTATTGTCATAATATCTTTTCCTGAATTTGTAGCGGGGGGAAGAGAATTTTTCGTGAAAAAAGTTATTGACATGTGTGAAAACCTTGGGTATACTGTGGAACAAGGTCCTATAGAATATAGTCGACCACAGGCAGTAGTGAGAAGAAAATTTTATATTCTCCGTAAAATCTAACTATGGCACACGTAAAAGCAGGTGGAGTAGCAAAAGGCAATAAAGATTCTGTATCCAAGCGCTTGGGTGTAAAAATTTATGGTGGGCAGCGGGCAAAAGCCGGAAGTATCCTTATCCGTCAAAAAGGAACGCGAGTGCACCCAGGTCGCGGAGTAATGATCGGAAAAGACTTTACGCTTTTTGCAACGACGGATGGTCTTGTATCTTTTAGCACAAAACTTGGTAAACAAGTTGTTTCTATACTGCCCGCATAAAACATGGCTGATACCCAGCAAGTACTTCATCTCGAAATCGATTTAGTCGAACCTAACCCGCTTCAACCTCGTGGTCTTATCGCTCCAGATAGTTTACGAGATCTCGTTAACTCCATACAGGAACATGGCATCATCGAACCGCTTGTTGTGGCTAAAACACCAGCAGGATATCAGATTATCGCAGGTGAAAGAAGATGGAGAGCGTCTAAGCTTGCTGGACTTTCAACGGTTCCTGTCATCGTAAAAGAAACAACCGCCAGGGGAATGCTAGAGATGGCAATTGTTGAAAACGTACAGCGAGAAGATCTTAATCCCATAGAACGCGCGCAGGCATTTCAACGGTTGATAGAAGAATTTGGTTTGCAATTATCTGAAATAGCTAAAAGAATCGGAAAAAGTGAGTCGTATGTAAGTAACACGATGCGGCTTCTCGCTCTCCCTGATGCGATAAAAGACGGACTTATATCAGGAGCCATAACAGAAGGTCATGCGCGTGCAATTGCTGGGCTTGGTGAGACTAAGCTTATGGTTGATGCATATAAAACAATTTTGTCAGAAAGCGCTTCAGTTCGAAGGGCTGAAGATCTCGCGCGCAGACTAAAGGCTCAATATGATAAAAAACCAGTTGGGCGCGTCGAACGAATTCATAGCGATGAACTCGACGGGATGGCGAAAGATATGGCGCAAGCGGTGAATGGATTAGTAAAAATAACCCAGTCAAAAGTAGAAGCACGATTGGTATTTGTCATTCGGGGAAGTTTAGAAACTACGAGTAAAACCCTCAAAGTGATCCACGAGCACCTCGGGAAATAAGTATTTTTCTAGCGAATATCGTAGGATGGATGTGGGATAAAGCCAAATTGCGAAAAAGGGAAGTAACGTAAAAATGCTTGACCGATAATATCTTCTTTAGCTATTGGTCCAAATTCTCTTGAATCTGAACTATGTGGTCTGTTATCTCCTGCCACAAAGTAAAGACCGTCAGGTACAATAATATCTTGGCCTTCCTGTAGATAGGATCCTCCAAATATCGTTACATCTGGTGCAAGGTAAGGTTCCTCTACTGGTTGATCATTCACATAGAGTTTGTTGTTTTTTAATCCTACCGTATCTCCGGGAAGTCCTATGACCCGTTTGATATAATCAACCTCTTTATTTCTTGGTGATTTAAATATGACGACGTCACCCCGAACAGGTTCTTTCATTTTATAGACAACTTTATTTGTGAGAATGTATTCACCATTACGAAAGTTTGGCTCCATGGAAGCGCCGTTTATTTCCTGCGGCGACATGATAAAAAGGTAGATCATGACCATGATAGCCAAAACGACCACAATGCCTTGAAGAAAATCAAATATTGCTGCTATAGCACGTTTTATAAAATCCATACCAAGTACCTACGAGTAAGTGTAGGTGATATAATACAAAGCGTCAAGACATGACTCCATGGGCTCATAGCTCAGTTGGCTAGAGCGTTGCATTGACATTGCAAAGGTCTCAGGTTCAAGTCCTGATGGGCCCACCAAAAAAAGGCTATTGAAGAATATTTTCTTGTGGATTTTGAGGATCAATGACTATGTTTGAGAATTTTGGGAGAAATCCTTTGTGTTTGTATTCTTTCCAAAGCGTTCGTCCGTCTTCTAAAAATTGAGCGACAATTATCGTTGTATCTAAGCTTTTTGGAATCAAACGGAGTTTATATTTCCCTTTTTTGGGATTGGTCACAACAATGAGGCCATGGGATAGCGAATTTGTTTTTCCCGTTGTATCAGAAAGCCATGCAAATGTTTTCGGGATTATGATGACGAGTGCTGATGTGGGTTCACTTGGTGATTGTTCTTGTAGGGACATGGGACTGACAGGACTACCTAAGAAAGTAAGTATTGCGTTGATTCCTTGGGGAGATGTGACGAGTCCAATGTGTGACTGTGTAAGGGGCTCTAGTGTGAAGCCTGGTATAGACGCACTAGCAACCGTGACTGTATCGTCGCCAAGATTGGTAAATTCTTTTTTTGTCGGATTTCCATCAAGCCACATCCCTTTTGCGATCTCTTTTGTTGTAGGGGGTCGTACGATGATACCAGAGAGTGTTTTTTCTCCGCTGCCGACGAGTGCTGCAACGGATACACCGAAAAATGGGGTTTCAAACGACCTCTCATGATTCCAGGTATTTATTGCATGCATAGAATTGACTGGGATAATGGTTTGCGTATCTTTATTTTTCAAATAATCTGTTGTGGGAAGTAAATCAGAAACTGACGGAAAGAATTGCCTTACTGCATCTTTATCTGACAGATTATATTTAGCTGCGCATATTTTCATCCCGATCGTCAAACCGATACGAAATGGTAGGTTTTTGTTCCAAATTTCTCCACCTGACCAAGCTGAGTAGACAGGTGGAGTACCTTTATGTGGTGAACCAACGGTGATCATACGATCGAGTCGATTGTTCTCTCCTTCATGCTCTAGATATGCTCTGCCTACGAGTCCTCCCATGCTATGGCCCACGAGATCAATGCGTTCACCCTCAGAAAGTTTGCTCTGTATTAATTGAGAGAGTGTGTCTGCCTGAGACGGAACTGGTTTTCTCCAATCATAGAAAAATTGGGTTGGTAAAAATCCTGCGGTTGCAAGCGAATTGACGAGCGGTCCATAGATAGTATTTTCAAAGCCTGGTAAAGGAATCCAATTGCCGTTATAACCCGTTGCTTTGCAGTTAAGGATAGCATCCTGGTTCCAGCTTGCACCAAAACCCGGGATTACCACAACTTTTGTCGTGGGTGGTGGGGTCGGGGTAGGGGTGGACGTTGGCGTAACGGTAGGAGTAGGTGTATCTGTGGGAGTGGGAGAAGGCGTTGGAGTTTCAGTTGGAGTGATAGTGGGAGTTGGGGTCTCTGTTGGTGTGGGTGTGGGAGTAGGTGTCGGTGTAGAAGATTGCTCAATAGCAAGTCCTATCCGAAACGCAGTAACACCACTTATCGTTCCTCTGCCACCATAATAGAGATACGTTGATCCGTTGGCAAGACGGAGTGCGCTTGGTCCTGCCATGCCAAGAGCGTCAAACGTGCCAGCGTCTTTGAGAAGTATCTTTACCGGGGCAGACCAGTTTGTAACACCGTCGGTTGATGTTGTGTAGGATAAATCACCATCGACACCATGGAAAAATAGTTCGTAACTTGTTCCGTTAAAGATAACCGAAGCGCCATCTGCATGTTTTCCGGATGCTGATAGATCAATAATCGGATTGCCAGCATACGGTGTCCAATTGATGCCATCCGGCGACGTTGCATACCCAATACGCCAAAAACTATTTTTCAGCGCCGAATACCACATCTTGTATACTGATCCATCTTTGAGGACGAAGGGCGAAGATATGCCTTCTGTGTCCCAAGTCTGACTCGGTATAAATACGGAATTTGAAGGAGTTAAGGTCCATCCAATGCCATCAGTACTTGTGGCATGATAAATATTGAAATTTGATAACCCTCCATTTAAAGATGAAGCATACCACATTTCATATGAATTATTAGTGAATATTACGGATGGATCGTGACTATCACGATTATCTATGGTTAGCCTACTTACTATTGGATTCGATGTTGATTTAATCCAATTTAGTCCATCAGATGAAGATGCAAAACCAATTTGAAATCGACTTCCATTAAAGCCTGTATAATACATTTTATACTCATTATTCTCAAAGAGTACGTTAGGTTGCCATACATAAGAACTATCCCAATTTCCTGATGATATATTTAGCACCGGATTGCTTACATATTTATTGAATGAATTAATTGCGTTTAATTTAACTGTGAAAATTATAAGAAGGATTACAGAAATAAAAAATGAAGGTATATATCGATAGAAATTTTTTCTAATCATGGGCAGTTAGAAAATAGCTCTATTAATTTTATGTATACAAGATCTTGTTACTTATGTAAATCACTAATATTTAAAAAGATATGTAAAGTATTTAACTATACGATTAATAGATGTAGCAATTGTGGATTTATTTTTGTTTTTCCATTACCCAAAAAAGAAATACTAGAAAGATTTTATTCATCCTTTGATTATAGAGTACCAATTCTACAAGAAGTAATTATAAGAAAAGATGCAATAAGAAGTTTAAAATTAATAAAGAAATATGTATACGATAGAAAGATATCTCTCTTTGATATTGCTTGCGGCCGAGGGTATTTTATTGATGAAGCTAGGAAATTAGGATGGAAGGCGTACGGAATAGATTATTCAAAAAATGCAATTAAATATGCATACGAAAAGCTTAATCTTGATGTAGAGAGAGCTAATATTAATTCCTACACGTGTTTAAGGACTTATGACATTATTACTATTAATCAGTTCATTGAACATGTGTCCAATCCGAATGATGTCATAAGAAATAGTTTTAATTTGCTTAAAAAGCATGGGCTAATTTATATTGCGACTCCTAATATTGATAGTATATCTGCAAAAGTTTTAGGTTTACAATTTGATCACTTAATTCCCCCTGAGCATTTGGGATACTTTAGTAAAAGAACATTATCGCGCTTAGTTACCAGTAATAGATTTAAAGTTTTATATATTGGTACATGGAGCTATAAAGAGGACTTAGCTGGAATAATAAAAAAAATTGTTAGAGGTAGATTAAATATTACTTTGACACAGAATTTAAATGTTAGCTTAAAACAAAATAATAATTTTATAAAAAAAATAAAATATTTACTTTTTGATCAAATTTTTTGCAATGTTTTTTATCGTTTTCTCAATATTAAATCTATGGGTAGTGTTTTAGAGATATTAGCAATTAAAGAATAATATGTATCTTACGATTATCGTATTAACTCGTAACTCTCTCAATTTAGTGAAAGATATGTTGGAGAGTGTGTGGGGGTTATATGATGAATTATTGGTTGGGGATGCAGGGAGTACTGATGGGACGCTTGATCTATTAAAAAAGTATAGTGCGACGATAGTTCATCAAAAAGAAGGAAACTTGGGTCAGAGGAAACAGGAGCTTATTAAAAAAGCTTCGGGGGATTGGATATTGGTACTTGATAGCGATGAACGAGTGTCACCGGAGCTTTATCAACAAATTAAGTCATTTACTCATTCACCCCGCAGGAGTCATGGCCTCTCCGCCAGCCGGCGGATCAGCCTGCCACCGTCCGGGGTGGTGAACACGGTAAGACAATGCGTTGCGTATCGTATTCCGTATCAAAATTATGTATTTGGCAAACCTGTGTATTACGGCGGAGAGATATATAGCAAAGTACGGTTATTTCAGCGGGGACATGGACGGATCAGTAATGAACCGATTCATGAAGAAATCATAGTTAATGGGGTTATCGATGAATTTCTCGGGGTGATTCATCATCATTCATATCGCTCGCTACGTCAGGTAATGACGAAGTTTTTCAAATACGCCTACCTCGTTGCAATTGAAAAAAAGAAAAATCGAGAGACGGTTTCGCTTGCCAAGCTTTTTTTGTATGGTCCGCACATGGTGTGGGCACGTTTTATAAAGGAAAAAGGATACAAGGACGGATTTCATGGGCTCGTTTTAGCGCTGTCGTTTGGGTATATGGAGGCGCTTACCTATTGGTTGCTTCTCTTTATATAACTCTCACGCTACAATATCTTCAATGAGTACGTGTTTCTGTGGCGCTACAAAGATTGATCTGTTATTTCAAGCTGGAGTATTTACCATTGCCCAGTGTACGTCTTGCGGACAAGTGAGGACGATAACTCCGACTAGCGTAAAACGGACTCAATTCTATGAAAAAGAAAATTTTTCTATATATCTAGAGAAAGAATCGATGTTTCGTAAGATTTTTCGTGAAAAAATACGGTTTATCCAACAGTTTCAAAAGAGCGGAACATTACTTGATGTTGGGGCGGGAGTAGGACTGTTTGTCGATGAAGCACGAAAAGCAGGTTTTGATGCAATAGGACTTGAACCATCAAAAAGCGCTGTCGCTGCCGCAAAAAAGTACTTCAATATACCTCTTGTTAATCAAGAGTTTAACCAAAAGCTTGTAAAAGGTCTTTTTGATGTGGTCGTGATCAACCATGTGCTCGAGCATATGAAAAATCCGAAAGAAATTACCGGCGGAGTAAGCAATGTGGTAAAAAAGAATGGAATACTCGTCATTGGACTTCCAAATTTTGATAGTATCCTCCGATATATCAAGCGGGATCGGTGGCAGAATTTGATACCAGACCAACACCGTTGGCATTTCACGAAACAGACGCTTGATCGATTAGTTTTGCCTTATGGGTTTAAAAATATTGCCTCCCAACATGAAAATCATGATCGATCGATGATACAAGGCTTTAGACGATATGTATATTACGGCATTGATACGATTGCCTTAACCACGGGTTTAGCGGAAGCAATCCTCGTGATCTATCAGAAAAAATGAATACTCAAGCTATTTGCTTTGTTATCGTGACGTATAAACCAAATGGAGAAGCGCTACGACGAATGGTTCAGGCGCTTGCTTGCTACCAAACAATAGTTGTTGATAATACTGCCGAGGTTTTGTCTTTACCCATAAAAGACGCTTCTGTCATACATAACAATAATAATCTGGGGTTTGCTGGTGGAGTAAATGTAGGAATACGGAAGGCATTAAAGCTAGATGCACAATGGATAGTTGTTGTAAATCAAGATATAGATATTACCCATGTGGCAATAGAAAACTTTTGTAAAAAACTGGTTGAGTGTCAGCCGGGTATCGCAGGGCCCTTTGCCGGTAGACTTGATCAAAAACGATGGACGACCATGCTTCCAGCTCTAAGCGGAAAAATCGATTATATATCAGGAGCCTGTATCGCAATTCATAAATCGGTAGTTACTCACATCGGCTTATTCTATGAGCCATACTTTATGTATTACGAAGATGTTGAGTATTGTATACGAGCAAAAAATCATGGGTTTCCTCTCACCTATCTACCGAATACCGGAATCGATCACAGAGAATCGGTTAGTTTGGGTAGGGGGTCGTATCTTCACACGTATTATCTTTCGCGAAATCACCTGCTTTTCACTGAAAGGAATGCGCCAGTAAAAATACAGATTCATGAATTGTTACGATTTCCAAAAACAATATGGGAACATATAAAGCAACGAGACTATGGAGCAGTACGTGGTATACGAGACTATATGTTTCGTAGATTTGGGAATTTACATTAAATAAGGTGTTTCTTGACATTTCACTGCTTGAGCAATGGAAATATCAAGACATATTTTTATGATTATAGGAATAGATGCGGGAATGCTTGGAATTACTGATGAGCGATTGCAGGTCGGTGTATGGCGCGTGGCAGTGGAACTTCTTAAACAATTGGGAAATATGGGAAGCAATACATACCGGCTCTATAGTTTTCATCCCATCGACCCGCAACTTCTTGCCCAGCTTGGGACAACGATGAAAAATATCGTGCTTTTTCCTTCGACCGGATTTCTAAAAATTCGATTGTCGATCGAATTGTTCCTTCATCCTGTTGATTGTTTTTTGGCTTTGGGCCAAGCGCTACCAATGGTGTTACCGAAAAAGACCATTGGTTTTGTGTATGACGTTGCCTTTTTACAATCGCCACGCGCGTATCCTGGTTCATACGAACGATTAAAAGATCAAACAAATGATCTTGTCAAGCGAGCAAGCCATATTGTCACAATTTCTCATACTGTCAAAAAAGATCTTATCGATACGTATGACATTTCAGATGTAAAAATTAGTGTCGCATATCCCGGTCTTGGTAATGAATTTTCCTTAAAAGGAAAAACGATACAACGGGAACGTCTATATTTTCTTTTTGTCGGAAGTCTTAAAAAAGGGAAAAATGTTCCTTTTATTATCGATGCATTTGCCCAATTTTTATTAACGACAGATAAACAATTTGACTTGTTATTAATTGGCAGTAATTATTGGGAGGATCCAGAAATAAATCAGTCAATTTCTCTATATCATCTTCAAGACCGTGTGAAAAGAATGGGATTTGTTTCAGATAGTGATCTTGCTTGTTATTATCGTGGGGCTACAGCTTTAGTCTCTCCATCTATAGCTGAAGGCTTTGGATTACCAGTGGTAGAAGCGATGGCAAGTGGATGTCCAGTGATAGTTTCAGACTCTTCGGTATTTAAAGAGATAGTGGGTGATGCAGGAATCTTCGTAAATCCACGAGACGGGAAAGATCTTTCACAAGCAATGCAAAAAGTATTAGACATATCTACGAGAAAAACGATGAATAAATTAGGAATCAAACGATCAAAGCTTTATACATGGCAATTATTTGCACAAAGGGTATTGCAATGTATAAAAGGATAAAATTAGAATACTCTAGCGACGTTTGAAGCTTAGCTTTGAAATCGAAGCTACATGGTACAATATATAGAATGATTTCGGCAGTTGTATTGACTCATAACGACGAAGGACATCTTGCAAAAACTCTTGCTAGTATCTCTTGGTGCGATGAAGTTATTGTAGTAGACGATGAGTCAACAGATAAAACGATTGACATTGCTACAAAGCGAGGCGCAAGCGTGTACACGCGAAAACTTGATGGCGATTTTGCTGCGCAACGAAACTTCGGATTAGGCAAAGCAAAAGGGCCTGCCCGCAATGCTTCGCAAAGCGATGCAGGCGGGGAGTGGGTGCTATTCGTCGACTCTGATGAAATAGTGAGCGAAGAATTAGCCAGAGAAATTACATCCTTAACTTACAAAGTCATTCCCGCGAAGGCGGGAATCCAGAATGGAACTAACGATGGATCCCGGATCAAGTCCGGGATGACAGCTACTGTGGGATATTACCTCAAAAGAAGAGATTGGATGTGGGGAAAGTGGCTTAAGTACGGGGAGACAAGCAGAGTCAGATTACTGCGTCTTGCAAAAAAAAATGCAGGGAAATGGCAGCGACCTGTGCATGAAGTCTGGAGTGTTGACGGTGCCACTGGGGAGCTTGTGAACCCACTCCTCCACTATCCTCATCAAAACGTCGCACAATTTTTAGATGAAATAAATCGATATTCAACTCTCAACGCCCGGTATCTATATAGTCTTGGAAATCACGTCTCCTGGTGGCAGATATTTGCGTATCCGAAACTCAAATTTTTTCGCAGTTATATTTGGTATCTGGGGTTTCTTGATGGAACAGCCGGTATGGTCGTTGCCCTCATGATGAGTTTTCATTCATTTCTCACGAGAGCAAAGCTGTGGAAACTCTGGGATAAGACATGAAGATACTATTTCTATTATTTTTTGTTTCCTTTGCCTTCGGTCAATTTGGAGCAATTCCACTTTCGCAAACAACAACGATATATATTCATGATGTTTTTTTAAGCATTATCCTTGTTTTTTGGTTATTTGGGTTACTTCGAAAAAAACATAATTTTGTATGGCCAGCTCTTACAAAATCAATTCTTTGCTTTGCATCTATTGGGTTGATATCGCTTCTTGTTAATAGTACTCGATTTTCCCAAATAGAGCTTTTGACGAGTTCATTGTATCTGATTCGTTGGATAGCATATGTTGCCCTTTATTTTATAATAACAATAAGCGAACTACGTCCAGGATTTTTTGTGAGAGGACTTTACGGCGCGGGACTAGCGATCGCAATCTTGGGTCATCTGCAATTTTTTTTCTATCCTGATCTTCGAAATCTCTATTACCTTGGTTGGGATCCTCATTATCAACGTTTATTTTCAACCCTATTGGATCCAAATTTTTCAGGTCTACTATTTGTTCTTTTATTTTTTCATACATCATTTGTGTTTTCCCAGAAACCAAACACCTTGCGTTTTGTATGTTATGCGATTATCGTTTCTGCGCTCCTTCTTACATTTTCCCGAAGTAGTTATTTGGCTTTTGGTATAGCTCTTATATCTCTTGGGGTATTATTAAAAAAGTGGAAGGGAGTGATCCTTATCCTTGTTTTTTTTATTTGGACAATAGTTCTCTTGCCAAAAATCGGAGAAGGGCAAAATCTCATCCGTAAAACGTCTTCTTTTGCCCGCATAGAAAATTGGAAAGAAGGATGGCAGTTATTTGTAAGATATCCAATACTTGGCAATGGATTCAATACCCTTCGTTATGACAGGATGACAACGGACCAATATGTATTAAACGGAGAGATTGTCACCTCACGAGCTCTCTCAGGGCTAGACAATAGTATGCTTTTTATATTGGCAACAACTGGCGTTATGGGATTTGCTGCGTATGCATGGATCGCCAAAAAGATGATTATCCTTGGAGGCAAACTCAAGAAGGAAAACCATGCAATTACCTCCATATATTTTTCAATGCTTATAGCTATATTCGTTCACAGTCTATTTACCAATAGCCTCTTTTATCCGTGGGTGATGATTTGGCTTTGGATAATAACGGGTGTTGTGGAAAGGAAAATTAGGGCGCGTAAGTAAATAATTTTTATAACTTTTCCATTGTACTTCGCGCCACAAAGGAGCGTAATCTAAGTAACTTATTTAAGGTTATTTAGAAACGGCTCCTTAGCGAGAATACGTAACGTGACGCTCAATGGTTGTTTGATTGCCAGCTTGATCTGTGGCAATAATTATAAGCGTATTGGATCCTTCCGAGAGCGGTGTTTTATAGCTAAATGAACCATCTTTTTGTAGGAGTACAAATCGACCATTGACGGTTATCGAGTTTTCTTCTTCAGTTTTTCCTTGCACAACAACAAACGCATCGTTACTGACGACAGACGTATTATCTTCCGGGTTTGAAATTTCAAGAAGAGGCTTGGATTTTTTAAAAGTAACTTTTATAACATTCGACAGGTCACTCAATGTTCCTTTTTGGTCAAGAATTTTTGTACTAATCGTATTTTCTCCTTCTTTAAAAGGGATATCTACAGAGAATATTCCATCTTTTGGTATGGTTATTTTCTTAGTTTCTGAATCATTTAAATAGACGATAAGGGTAGTATCTGGTTGACCTTTTCCCGTGACCGTTAAACTTGCGCTATTGGTAGCTTCAGGGAGGGCATCAAGAATTGGTGGCAAAAGAAAAGCTTGTTGTTCTTTCAGTGGTGTATTGCCCCGTATCTTGTCGATAAGTAAACTAAAACCTACTAGTAATTTTAAACCAAAGATAAGAAGAAATAAAACAATTCCGATGCTTCCAATAATTGATAAAATCAAGCGTCGTTGTTGCTTTTTTTCTTCAAATCTACTTAATCGTGTTATCGTCATAGGAAAAGTACAAAGAATAACTATATCATATTTTTAGATTGGGAGATGTACTTGTCGAGAGTGAGATTTATGTGACAACTTTTTTTTCTGCAACATGTTATGCTCCAAAGAGTCAGAAATAGCTAGTTCCAGGAGATCATTTCGGGAGATAGCATAGATACCGTTTTTTCCTGCGGAGAGCTTGCGGGCGCGAAGTGTTTTTTCTTCTATCCAACGGCGTATAGTATCGGGATGTTTATGTAAAAAAGCAGCTGCTTCACTTACTGTCACGATCTCTTTCAAATCAAGTGTAAGTATAACATACTATAGGTAGCTAACGTATGTCGCATTCGTATGCTATAATTTGGCCTGAACGGGTTGGATAAAATTATATTTTTTTATGAATGATATTCCGCATATTCGCCTGCATCCACTTGAAGGAGATATATTTCTTTTTTATATTGGGTTGTTGTTTAGTATTTGTCTCATCCTCACACTTGCATTGAGTGGATTTGGGAAAATTATTTTTATACTACTATCAGTCATAACTGGGTATATGACGTTTGCCAATGTTTATGGCAGGCTTTCTACTAAGTGGCGACGAGTACATTATTCATTTTTGGCGCTTTACGGCCGAGTTAGCGCACCAATGCAAAAAATTGAAGGGGTAAAAGAAGATACGTTTGACGTTGATATTGCGCTTTTTACTGTCTACAAAAATATAGTGCAACATGCATCACATGAGGATGTCGTAGCGCTTTTTGCAAAACATGTATCGGAAATCACCTTTATTGACGATGAGATGTATATTCTCGATAAACTGACCCTTGGAGATGAAAAAAAGGTGACGCCAGAGCTTACAACGGAAGCAACGCGTATTGCAAAAAGCGGGAGTCAGCCGCGTGAGGCATCATTTGAAAATTTTATGAAAGTAAGACTTGCTACCTCTGGAATCATTCAGATGAAATATGGAGAGATTGAAAAGAAAAAATATTTAAGAGAAATACTCACTGGTAAGGTCTAAATAACACAGACGCTTTGACACTCCTGCCCGGAAACTGGAGCACATGCATCTCATACATTCTCACGTAACGCGTTATTTTCGTATCCGTTATATTATTATTTTTTTATTGAGTATCGCGCTTTTGGGATACCTGGTGTATCGGTTCAATGTCCTCACACAAACGATGAATTTTTACTATCGGGTGCTTAATCCGCAAGCCGGGGCTGTGCAGCTTGAAAAAATATACAAAGATAATTCTGACGGAGCAGAGTCTATGCGTATACAGGCAAATTTTGCTGTAGTATGAATATACCCTCGATCGTATTTGGCGCGTAAGGGGAGTATAATTCCTATATGGCTACTATTCTTTCAAACTCAAAAAAATATTCGCTGTTTACTTTTGACACTGAACAAGAATTTGAAAAAACGGTAATCGACAACAAAATTTCTTTATTTGGACCTGATGCCATTTATATCGATATAAAAAAACTTCAAGGTCAAGACAATGCTCACGTTTGATGACTTGATGAACTTTCTAACACTTCAGAATACTATAAAAATTATTCTTTGCATTGATGAAACAACTAATGATCTAAATCAGGCCCTGCGTATTTTTCAAAGCCCTCCGGATATAGTTACCTTGCAACGCTTCGCTGATAAAGATGGAAATTTTACCTATGTGTATGAGCCATTGCATGATGAAATAACTGACTTAAACAGTCAGGATAAAGAGGCAAGATATCAGTATGACACAGTGGTGTGTGCAGCCTTTGAAGAGGGATTTAAACATGCATATATAGAAAATAATGCGTGGTGGGCTATTCGTCTATCTCAAGAAGCTCGCGAAAAATTAAAATATTTAGCTATTTACGAAAAATGGCCAGTGGGAGCTGTAAGACATTATGCGAAGATTGAAAAAATTGAACCATATAAAGATTCGGGAAAATTTATCGTGTATTTACAAAACAAAAAGACTATAGAACCAATCAAGCTAGATGTTCCATACAGACGCGGGGTAGCACCACAAGGACCCCGGTATATAACAATAGAAAAATTGCTTTCTTCAAAAAAATTAAGTGACCTTTGGAAGTGAGGGTATTATTACATTTTTAAGTATTAAAAGAATTTGAATTTTAATCCAGTTATGTATAATTCTTATCCAACGAGGGATCAATTGGCTCCAGGATTACATGTGGTTATTATCGAAAAGCACAATCAACAATCAGCTATAGAATCAGTCGGTATAATCGAGAGAATTCTGTCTCCTGGTGCCTCTCATCCTTATGGTATTAAAGTCGTGTTGACAGACGGTCGAGTTGGTAGAGTAATTCGGATTGGATAAGGATCCTTAGGCAGCGTTCATTTTAAACTTGAAAAGTATGACGCTGCACAAAGGGCCGTAACCATCAATAACTTTGAAGTTATTGATGGACGAGCCCTTAGCTATTCGCTTGAATTATTTTTGGTAGTAATGTTGTTGTTAGATCTTCTATTCCTTCCCTGGTTTTGGCGGAGATAAATACGTGAGGAGTATCACCGGCTAAGTCTGATATTTTTTGTTTATCGATTATTGGTGCAGCGTCAATTTTGTTAAACACCATGACCTCTTTACTTTCTAAAATTTCTAACTGACCCAAGATGTCGTTGACGATGGCAATTTTTTCCAACATAAGCGGATCAGAAGTATCAATGACATGAAAAATTACATCAGCGTGGACTGATTCCATGAGTGTGGATTTAAACGCTTCAATAAGAATAGGAGGAAGATTGGCGATAAATCCGATGGTGTCTGATATGAGGACTTTTTTCCCAAGGCTTGGCATATAAATTTCTCCTACCGTGCTATCAAGTGTTGCAAACAATGCATGTTCCACGAGATGTTTTTTATGCGTGAGGATATTAAACAGCGATGTTTTTCCTGCATTGGTGTATCCTACGATTGATATCGTGAGTAATCCAAGTTTTTTCCTGTGGTCCATTTGACTTTTACGGGAAGCTAAAGATTTGCTTAGATCGTCTTTAGCGCGTTTTATTGCGCGTTTCCAGTGTCGTTTCATAAGTTCCGTATTGGTTTCTCCTATGCCCCGTGTTCCGATACCACCGCCTTGGCGTGAAAGAATCGTGCCCATGCCGTAAATTCTCGGTCCCATATTATGCATTCGGGCGAGCTCTATCTGAAGTTTAGCTTCAGTCGTCCGTGCATGACGGGAGAATATGGCAAGGATGAGATCGATTCGATCCCAAATTTGGATATTTGGCCGAATATCCCAAAACAATTTCATGAGCGTAAATTTTTGGTTAGGTTTGAGTTGTCCGTTTAGCACAATGATGTCTGTGGGATGCGTTTTTAGATATTCGCGGACTTCTTCCGCTTTTCCAGAGCCAATATAGGTTGATTCAAATTCTGCTCCTTTTTGATGGATAATGTCCGATACGCGCGCATTCCCAAGTGTTTCAACGAGATGCCATAGCTCGGTGATATCAATCTCCATGTCTACACGGCTGGCGCGTGGTCTAGCGAGATAAACAAAAAGAATGCTGAGTGGTTTCGTAAGTATTTGCACTTTAGAGCATTATACCAAGATATTTGTATTGTCTCCTGGAGCTAATTTATCTTTCTGCTCGAACTTATTTTATCAAGAACTCCTGAAAATCGAAAGTGGCGGCAAGGGAAAAGCGAAATATTTTAAAAATCATGCTATGATATCAACATGACTCCAAAAAGCATTCTTATCGCCGAAGATGAAAAATCCATGGCCAATGCCTTGGATTTAAAATTACGCTCCGCGGGATTTGAGACGACGCTCGTGTATGACGGAGAAGCCGCCGTTGCATCTGCACGAAGCAACCCCTTCGACTTGATCATCCTTGATTTGGTCATGCCCAAAAAAGACGGGTTTTTTGTTTTAGCAGAACTCAAGAAACTAAAAATTGCGACACCGGTGATTGTTTCTTCTAATTTAAGCCAGGAAGAAGATATCAAACGGGCCCGCGAGTTGGGGGCACGGGATTATTTTGTAAAGTCCGATACGACCCTGGCCCAAGTGGTAGAAAAGGTGAAACAAGCGCTGGGGACGTAACCACTCAAAAACTGCCTATGACTGATACCAAACCAACCGCTTCTCCCATTGCTGCCAAACCCGCAGGACCCCCAGATACCAAAGACATTTTGGTGAAGGGAAATTATGTTTCCGCCGAAGATATACAAAAAGCGTTACGCTGGACGAAAACGAATAAATCTTCCGTTGAAGAATACCTTTTGACCCAGGGGTTAATCACCAAAGATCTTTTGGGTCAGGCGATGGCTGAATATTATCGCGTCCCATACGCTGATTTAAACACAAAAACTCCTTCCCGTGAGCAGGTTCTAAAAATTCCCCAGGAAATAGCCGTGACGCATCGTATTGTCCTTTTTAGTGAAGATGAAACCAGTATAACGCTTACGACCGATAATCCCTTGGCTGCAAAACAGCTTGCGTCGCAGCTGCAAACCCGTTTCCCCAAAAAAAAGATTTCTCTTGCGTATTCTGTCTCCGAAGACATAGACGCGTGCTTTATTCACTATCGCAAACCCCTGGAAACCCGCTTTTCCGAAATTGTGGCCGGTCAAACGAGAGTTGCCCCCGAGATTATTGACGAAATTGTGGCCGATGCTCTGGCATTTAAAGCCTCTGACATCCATTTTGAACCCCAGGAGAAAGAGGTAGTCGTCAGATTTCGTATCGATGGCGTACTGCACGAAGCCGGCCGCTTCACCAAAGAAGTCTACGAAAACATTCTCAATCGGATCAAAGTTTTGGCTCATCTGCGCATTGATGAGCATTTTTCCGCCCAGGACGGAGCCATCAGGTTTGCCAAAGAAAAAACGACGGTGGACATGCGCGTTTCCGTTATTCCCGTGCTTGACGGCGAGAAAATTACCATCAGGCTTCTGGCGGAATACGTCAAGGGCTTTACGTTCTCTGATTTAGGCGTTTCGGATAAAGACCAAGCCGTATTTTTAGGAGCGGCCAAAAAACCCTTTGGCATGATTCTGGTTACCGGTCCCACCGGGTCGGGAAAGACGACGACGTTGTATGCGCTTCTGAAAATGCTTAATGATCCAACAGTCAACATTACCACCATCGAAGATCCGGTGGAATATAAAATTCTCGGAGTAAATTCCATCCAGGTCAACCTCCAGACCAACCTCACCTTCGCCAAAGGCCTCCGGTCCATTGTCCGGCAGGATCCGGATATCATTCTCGTCGGAGAAATCCGTGATCTGGAGACGGCGGAAATTGCCGTCAACGCTGCCCTTACCGGACATCTCCTGTTTTCCACTTTTCACGCCAACGATGCAGCAACCGCCATCCCCAGGCTTTTGGATATGGGCATTGAACCATTTCTTATGGCTTCAACTTTGGAACTGGTTATTGCCCAGCGTCTGGTTAGGAAAATCTGCGACCAGTGCCGGGTTAGTTATACGTCTGATGATAAACGGTTTTTTCCGAAGGCATCCACACTCTATAAAGGCAAGGGTTGTAAAAATTGCGGTAACACCGGATACAAAGGCAGAACCGCTATTTTTGAATTGATTGAGATTGACGATTCTTTGGAGGATTTGATTTTGAAACATCCTTCGAGCCGCGAAATTTGGGAACTCGCGCAAAAAAACGGCGCCCGTTCGCTATTTGAAGATGGACTCGCGAAAGTTAAAAATGGGGTAACGACCATAGAAGAGCTTTTGCGGGTAGCTCTCCCGCCGAGGGAATAAGGAATCTGGAAGCTGGAATATAGAAGATAGAATTTGGAATATAGAATAAAGAATTTTGGAAAGATAAAATCCCTGATTCAAGATTCTAGATTCAAAATTCATATGTTAACCATCGGTCTGGGTCAGGAAAAAGAATATTTTATTGAGCAATTGTCCATGCTTCTTGCTGCCGGTATGCCGGTCGTTACCGCGCTTTCGGCCATCAACAGGGAGATAAAATCCGGCAGGCTCAAAAAAATTATCGGAGAGGTATCCTCTGCCATAGAAGCCGGTTCCTCCATCTCCGCGGCTCTTGATGCGGTCGATATTTTTTCCGGGTCAGTCATTTCCCTCATCCGCATCGGAGAACAGTCCGGGAGGCTCTCTGAAAATCTGAAAGTGGTAGCCGCCCAAGAGCAAAAAGAACGGGAATTCCGTTCCAAAACCGCCTCGGCTATGATGTATCCGCTGTTTGTTTTCGGGCTGACCATTGTGGTTGGTTTGGGTATTGCCTGGTTTATCCTGCCGCGTTTGGCCACAGTTTTTGCCCAGTTAAAAATAGATCTGCCGGTCATCACCCGTTGGCTCATAAACATGGGCACTTTTTTGGGCCACTACGGCGCTATCGTTATTCCGGCTTTACTCGTTATTGGCCTGCTGACGCTGTTTTTTCTATTTATTTTTTCCAGGACAAACTTTTTGGGTCAGGCGATTCTCTTTGCCATCCCTCCCATTGCCCGGCTGTTTACCGAGCTCGAGTTATCCCGTTTTGGCTCTCTTTTGGGCAATCTTTTGGAGGCAGGGTTGCCCATTCTTGATAGCCTTGATTCTTTGGTGCAGTCCTCATCATTTTATCGGTATAAAAAATTATACATCCACCTCCACGATCGGATTGCCGAAGGCAATTCTTTTGGAAAAAGTTTTGATTTGTATAAAAACACCGGACGTCTTATCCCCGTCCCCATCCAGCAGTTAGTCGTCACCGGTGAGCAGTCAGGGAACCTGTCGGAAACGTTTAAAAAAATTGGGGAGATGTATGAAACAAAAACTGAAACCACGGCCAAAAATATCACGATTCTTCTGGAACCGACACTATTAGTCATCGTCTGGCTGGGAGTAGTAGCCGTGGCGCTCGCGGTCATCCTGCCGCTCTATAGTCTCATTGGGAATCTCAACAACTCTACCTCTACCCCTCCGCCTCCTGCACAGCAAACTATTGTTTTGCCAAGTCCTACCCCAATGCCACTACTTAAGAAATTAAAAATCCTGGAAACCGGCATCGGGTATCTGAATATCAGAAAAGAACCATCACTGACCGCAGCCATCGTCGGCAGGGGAACACCGGGACAAACCCTGGAGTATCTAAAAAAAGAAGGCCAGTGGTATCAAGTGAGCCTGACAGACGGTGCCGGCTGGGTATTTGGCGACTATGTGGAGGAGGCAAAATAGAATTATGAATCATGAATCAGGAATTAGGAATAGTAAACTCCATAATTCATTATTCCAAATTCATAATTCTCGCCACGGATTCACCCTTCTCGAACTTCTCCTTTCCGTTGCGGTCATAAGCGCCCTTGCCGGCCTTTCTCTCCCCGTGTACCGGACTTTGCTTTCAAAAAACGATCTGGATATTGCCGCCGTGACCGTGGTCCAGACCGCCCGCCGCGCCCAGGTTCTTTCCCAATCGGTTGACGGTGATGCGACTTGGGGTGTAAAAATCCAATCCGGAAGTATTGTTCTTTTTAAAGGAACGAGTTACGCTCTACGAGATACGCTATTGGACGAAACGTTTGATCTTCCCGGAAGCATTGGTGTCAGCGGCACGACGGAATATGTTTTTTCTAAATTTACGGGATTTCCGCAAACGACGGGTACAGCGACGCTCGCAACAAGCAATGATACCCGTACTGTTACGATAAATGAGAAAGGAATGGTGAGTTATTGATGAATTCACGAGGATTTTCGTTAGTCGAAGTGCTTTTGTCTGTTGCCCTTTTCGCCTTGGTGGTTACGGCACTCGCCGGCGGTCTTATTTATGGACAACAGAGTACGGCGCTTGCCGGAGCCAGGGCCCGGGCGGCAGCATTGGTCGATGAGGGACTAGAAGCCGTCAGAAATATCAGGGACGCGAATTTTTCCAATCTCACTGATGGAACGTATGGTCTCACGACTACCGGCAACCAATGGAATTTATCCGGCGCATCAGATACCACCGACATTTTTACCCGCCAGATTGTTATCTCTACGGTTGACACAAAAAGAAAAAATGTCACCGCCACCGTTTCTTGGCAGCAAAATCCACAACGCACAGGACAAGTACAAGTAGTTACTTACCTGACAAACTGGAAAGTTGCGGGAGGAGGAGGGCCACCTACGACCTGTAATGATTATTGTATTTCTTTGGGAAGTTACATAGCAGGTACATGCAGAAAAGGGGTTCCTCAGTGTGCTGCAAACGGAGAAACCGTCGAAAACGGCGGAAATAGTCTTTGTCAACAAGCAGAAGGAGGAACGTGTTGCTGTCTACCATGAAAAACAACCGCAAAGGCTTTACGTTAATCGAACTTCTGCTCTATGTCAGCATCGTCGGAGCGATTATTTTTTCGGTGGCCGGTTTTTTGTCTCTTCTCATGCAGTCGCGGGTGAAAAATCAAACCATCGCTGAAGTCGAACAGCAGGGGGTGTCGGTGATGCAGATCATCACCCAAACCGGCCGCAACGCCACGGACATTAATTTTACAACTGCCTTTGATCTTTCCAGTGGGACCATACGAGAAAACACAATTGCTCTTACAAGCTCCCGCGTCACGGCTTCAGGATTGACATTTACAAATCTTTCTCGTACCGGTACGCCCGGAACCGTCCGCGTACAATTTACCCTGACGCACATCAATCCATCAGGCAGAAACGAATATGATTACGCCAAAACATTCTATGGATCAGCAAGCAGACGATAGAATCTGGAATACGGAATATGGAACTAGGAATAACGAATTAGGAATTAGGGAAAAATCATAATTCATGATTCATATTTCATAATTCAAATTTTATGAGTGAAACGAGTAAAATTAAATCTTTTACAGATTTAGATGCTTGGAAGGAAGGCCATATTTTGGTTTTGAAAATCTATGAAATAACAAAATCTTTTCCCAAAGAAGAGATGTTTGGTTTGATAATGCAAATGAGAAGGTGTGTTGTATCAATAACTTCAAATATCGCAGAAGGGTTCAGCAGACAGTCCTATAAGGAAAAAATACAATTTTATTCTATTGCTCAAGGGTCAGTTACAGAATTACAAAATCAGCTTGTAATTGCAAGAGATGTTAGTTTTATATCGAATGAGAGATTTCAAGAATTGGCAAAACAATCTGTAAAAGTTCATAAAATAATAAACGGTCTTATAAAAAGTTCTAGATCCCATAATTCCCAATTCCTTATTCCTTATTCAAATAACGGCTACATCGCCCTCATCACGGTTCTCGTGACTGGCGCCGTGGGTGTGGCCATTGCCGTTTCGCTTCTGCTTCTGGGTTTAGGATCAAGCAGAACCAGTTTTTCTTTGGAACAATCCAATCAGGCCAAAGCACTCGCCAACGCTTGCAGCGAAGAAGCCCTCCAGCAAATCCGCGATTCCACCCCATTTACCGGTACCGGAAATCTAACGCTTGGTCAAGGAACGTGTACCTATACCGTCACCAGTCAAGGAGGGCAGAATCGTACGATTACGTCTTCGGGCACCGTCGGCACAATCCTGCGAAAAGTCAAAATCATTCTGGATAAGATTACTCCGAATATCAATATTACTTCCTGGCAGGAAGTAGCTGATTTTTAAAAATATGAAAAAAATTATTACCCAAGGTTTGCAAATAGCCGTCATTAAAGATAATAAAGAAGAATATATTTCTTTGACAGATATGGCTAAATTCAAAAATCGCGAAGCGACGGGGATAGTAATTGCTCATTGGTTATCCACTAAATATACCATCCAGTTTATGGGCGCGTGGGAACATGTTCATAACCCAATTTTTAATGTTACGGAATTCAGTAACATTAGAAACGAGGCAGGATCCAATGGTTTTATACTATCTTCGTCGAAGTGGATCGAAAAAACAAAAGCTATAGGTATTAGGTCGAGAGCTGGTCGATATGGGGGAACCTTCGCCCACAGAGACATTGCCTTTGAGTTTGCTACATGGTTGTCACCGGAATTTAAGCTCTATTTGATTAAAGAATTTCAACGACTTAAAGAAGAAGAAAATAAAAGGTTGACTCTTGGCTGGGATGTTAAACGGCAACTGACGAAAATAAACTATCTCATTCATACTGACGCAATTAAAGAACATTTAATTCCTCTTCAACTTACTAAGCAGGCAGCTACTATGGTTTACGCCAGCGAGGCCGATGTTCTCAACATGGCCCTATTTGGAAAAACTGCTAAAGATTGGCGCGATGAAAATCCCAAAAAAGATGGGAATATCCGTGATTATTCTGATGTAACTCAATTGGTAGTATTGGCAAACTTGGAGGGCATCAATGCCGAGCTCATCAAGCAGGAAATTTCTCAACCCGAAAGATTAGTCCAACTAAATCAGACCGCTATTTCCCAAATGCATTCTCTGGTGGGGAATGCGTCAATAAAGAAATTGAAATAAGAAATTTTTGTTGTTGACTTTCCAAAAAAGTTGTATATTTAAATAGGAGAATAAAAAATGAAGAAATTATTTTGGGATTTTTCAGAGAGAGAGAGAGAGAGAGAGAGAGTAAAAGGGGCTTTACTCTTCTGGAAATTCTTCTGGTCGTGGCCGCCATCGCCATCCTGGCCGGCATCGTCATCATTGCCATCAATCCCACCAAACAATTGGGTGATACCAGAAACGCCCAGCGCCGGGCCGACGTCAACACCATCTTAAACGCCGTCTATCAGTATGCCATAGATAATAACGGCACGCTTCCGGCAAACATCACGACCACCGCTACCGCCGTCTGTCAAGCCGCTCCTTGTACGAGCCTCATTGATCTTTCGGTGCTCACCACCAGCGAGAAATATTTAGTATCTATTCCGCGTGATCCGCTGATTACCGCCACCACTGGCACCGCCGGCTACACCATCGTCAAATCCGCCAACGGCCGTGTGACAGTGGCCGCGCCCAGCGCCGAACAAAGCGCGGTGATTACAGTAACGAGATAGCGTACGTATGCAAAAAAGAACCCTGCTCATCGCAATCAACATCATCACCTTTTTGAGTATTTTGGGGGCGGCGCTCTTTTTTACTCAGGTATTGCGGAGCCAACTGGTAGAAAACTTTACCGAGGAAGAGCAAAACCACGAAATGGCGTTTGCCGAGACCATAGCCAATACCCTGCGCCTGGAAATGGAAAATAATGTGGCGCTTTTCACTCTGCTGGCTCAATTGCCGGAAATTCAAAGCTCTGACGCGGCAGTCTGCAATAAGAAACTTGACGATCTGTTTCTCCAATATGGCAAAAAACTCATCAACATCGGCCGGATGAACGCCAAAGGGATTTTTGATTGTTCCCATAACCGCGCTGCCATTGGCGTCAATGGCCCGAGTGTCGCCCCCCATCTGAAAACGATTATTGACGATCCGGAGCACCGGCCGGTCTTGGGCCGTCTCATTGCCCCCGCTGCCGGGGCCGCCAACACCGGTCCGGTCACTTCCTTCCATGTTCCGATTTTTGATAAGAACGGCACATTCTTGGGGACGCTGGGTGGGGCCATCAATTTCAACGATCTGCGGGATAAATATCTCAAGGATGTAGTTGTTCTACAACAGGGCTATGCTGTGATTATTGATGACAATGGTGATATATTGTATCATCCGCGGGCGGATTTTATGGGCAAAAATTTCTGGTCCGAAGAAATGCAGAATATTACCGGCCGCAATACGTCCCTAAACGGGATGGTGAAAAATGCGCTCGTCGGCAAGAAAAGCACGAGCCGTTATGCCTTTGAAGGCAAAGAAAAAATCGCCGCCTCCGGTCCGTCTGCGGTGTTTCCCGGCCGCGTCTGGGGGGTAATAATTACCGTTCCGTTGGAGGATTTGCAAAAAATTCTCCTGACGACCAATATTGACCGCACTTTCCTCCAATTTAATCTGGCGATGGTAGGTATCATTGTTTTGGTTTTTTTTCTCTTGCAATTTTTTGAAGTCCGCTGGCTGTTTAAACCCTTGGGTGTTATGAATGCCGCGCTGAAAAAATTATCACAAGGAGATTTGGCTGCCGTTGATTTTCTTTCCGGAGGTTCAGCAAAAGACGAATTTGGCCAGCTGGCTCAAAATCTAAAGTCCGCATTGTCCAATCTGCGCGACAAAACCGTTACCGTTGATAGCACTATTGCCCAAAAAACCCAAGCGCTGGAGCAGAAAATCAAAGAACTGGAGACCGCCAATAAAGCCATGGCCGGCCGCGAACTCAAAATGATGGAGTTAAAAAAAGAGATTGAAGAACTGAAGAAGAGATGAAATTAAATAAAAAATTTATTTTATCTATCGCCGCCGGCTTGATTTTGCTGGCCGGGCTTGTGGTCGCCGTTACCCTGTTTGGTTCCAAACAATTTTTGGATATTTTCTTGCTGGAAAAAGTCAAGAGCAGCCAAAACAGCTGGAGATTACTGGAACAGAACACCAAAGAAGAACTGGGAGCGGTATTGTTCGCCTTATCTGCCGATAATGGCCTGCGCAAGGAATACCTTTTGGGCGACAAAGACGAACTTTATCGCTACGCCAGTCCGTTGTTTGAAACACTGAAAAATCAATACGCCATTACCCACTGGTATTTTATCCTTCCGGACGGAAAAATATTTTTACGGATGCATAAAAAAGGCTTGTCCGGCGATTCCGCCGCCGCCAGAAAAACATTCCAAGCGGCCAGAGACACGGGAGAATTATCATCAGGCATTGAATTGGGGGGGACGGCTTACGCTCTCCGGACGGTCTTGCCGTATTTTGACAATAATCAAAAACTGATTGGTTATTTAGAGCTGGCTAAAGATATGAATCATCTGCTTTTGCCGCTTTCGTCGGTGAGCGGCGACCGGCTGGCGCTGTTTGCCGACAAAAAACATCTTGATCGGAACGCTTGGGCGTGGATGGCCGTCAATTCCGGAGCGCGCGATTCCTGGAATGACTTAGAAGAGTATGTCATTACCAATAATTTCGGCAAAGATGATTTTTTTACCCGGGAATGCTTTTCTGACAAAAACTCTGAAGCGATTAAGGGCAGATCGGCACATGTTAAAATAACCCAAGCAAAAAAGACTTTTCTTTGCAGCGGTTTTTCCATCAACGATATTACCGGAATCCAAATAGGCGCGCTTTTGTCGCTGACGGATGTAACCGGTCCAGCTCAAGTAATTAGCAAATGGGGATTATTGTATGATTAAAAAATTTATTTTTGTTCTCATTGTTATTGCCGTGGCGGTTGAGGGGTATATTCTTTTGCAAACCTACCGGAATCCGGCCAAAAAATATACCGGGGAGATGGAAAAAATTACCGTCGGGGTGGAAAAAAGCTTACTGCCGGCGCTGGTGTGGGTTGCTGAAAACAAAGGTTATTTTCAGGAAAACGGTGTGGACATAACCATCAAAGAGTTTGACTCCGGCCGGGCCGCCCTTAAAAGCATGCTTGAGGAGGGCAATCTTGATATGGTAACCGTGGCGCAAACGCCGGTTATGTTCAATAGTTTTACCCGCAGCGATTTTGCCATTGTTTCGGCCATGGTAAGTTCGTACAACGATGTGTTTGTCCTGGCCCGGAGCGACCGGGGTATCGCCAAACCCGGAGATTTGCGGGGCAAGAAGGTTGGCCTGACCAAGGGCTCTACCGGACAGTATTTCTTGGGCCTGTTTTTAAGTAAAAATAACATTCAGCCCTCTGAAGTAGAGGAGGTAGACATAAAAGCCGGCCAATTGGCGGAGAGCATTACCGCCGGCGCTGTGGATGCCATTTCGGTCTGGCAGCCGCATATTTATAACGCGCAAAAGGCCTTGGGGGACAAAAGCATTACCTTTCCCACCCGGAAAATTTTCCGGGAAGATTTTTATTTTGTGCCGAATAAAAATTTTCTGCAAAACCACCCCGAAGCCATAACCAGATTTTTGCAAGCGCTCAAACAAGCGGAAGATTTTATCAAAAACAGCGAAGACGAAGCCGTTGATATTGTTTCCGGCCGCCTGGGTTTGGACAAAGCATTTGTGACGTCGGTGTGGGGCAATTATCAATTCGGGCTGTTTTTGGATCAGACCATTATCAAAACACTGGAGGATGAGGCGCGATGGGCCATTCAAAATAAACTCACCGATAAAACCGTAGTCCCGAATTATTTTGATTACATTTCCGTTGATGCCTTAAGAATTGCGGCGCCGGAAAAAATGCTGATTAAAAAATAAATGAAATGCAATACAAAAAATTCTCCATTCCTCTTCTTCTGCTGGCGGCCTCTCTCGGCCTGCTTTTGCTTATAGAAAAAACTCCCCTGGCCGGGATGGAATACCACAATACTCTGGCTCATTCTTTTATTTTACTTGCCTTTACCGCCGTTCTCTTTTTCATTTGGTTTTTTTCGTATCAGCGCTTTGTCCGTGATAAGGACTTGCGCTGGTATTTTTTGAGCGTGGCTTTTTTTGTTCGCGGTGTTTTTGCTTTTGCTCACGCCGTCTTAGTGCCGGCCTTTGGCTGGGGCAATGAAGCGCTGTTTGATATTTCCGAACATTATGGCTTGTTTCTCGCTTCGCTTCTTCTTTGGGGGCTGATCATTCCATTTCCCACGCTAGTCAAGGATAAAATCTATCAGGCGCGGTCTAAAATATTTTTAAGTATCAATCTTGTTTTGCTGGCGGGCTTTGCCTCTCTTTTTTTTCTGCCGCATCTGGCGGAAGCGTTGTTTTCCCAAGCCAATTTTTTTATCGTACTGACGGGAATAGGCCTTTTCTCTTTGTCTTTAGTCTTGATTTCGCGTCAAGAAGATAATTTTTTCTTTTCCTCTTTGCCAAAAGCGTTGGTTCTTTTGGCGGCCGCCACTCTGCCACCGCTTTTTTATCAAGAATGGAATTTGACCTGGTGGTATTTCCATCTTTTGGAGCTGTCGGCACTACTACTACTACTACTACTACGGGCGGCGGAAGGGACAAAAAGGCAAATCTCCGAAATCCTTTTTTCCTCGTTTTCCATCCGCACCCGGCTTTTCTTTATCATCGGACTGACGCTTATAGCCATCGTGGTCAACGGCGCCATTGATTTTCGCCTGTCACAAAACCATCTCAAAACCCAGACGATGGATAATCTGGTCCTCATTGCTGATTTGCAGGAAGGGCAGGTACTAAACTGGCTGGATAAACTCAAAGGCAGAACCGTGGATTTTTCTTCGGATGGTTTTATTAACGATAGCTTAAAAAAGATTCTCTCCGGCGATTATCAAGAGCGTGATGTTCTAAGCCGCCATCTTTTAGAAAACAAAATAGTTGTTGATTCGGAGATTGTTGGAATCCATATCATGGATGTAAACGGCAGAGTCGTGGCGAGCAGCCGCGGCAGCGAAGTCGGCATGGAAGATATGGCTCCGCATGATTATGAAATTTTTTTGCAAGCCAAAGGAGCGCGTTACGCCGAGGCCTATTTGTCTGACTTTATGGATGATGTCCATTTCGGAGAGAAAAATCTTTCCATTTTGGCAACTGCTCCTATTATTGACCAGGATAGGCTTGAAAGTAGTTCTGACCAAAAAAAGAGTGAGAATATCGGAGTCATTATGCTGTTTTTTAAAACCAATGAGCTCTTGGACATTCTGACCGGAAAAGCCCAGACAGAATTGGGCGCTCTTTCCACCTGGGCCACCCGGAATAAAACCATGGAAACGTATCTGGTCAATCAAGATAAACTGATGGTCACCGAGTCAAGATTTATTGTCAATGCTCCAATGAAACAGAAAGTGGACACGGTCCCCGTCCGCTTGTGCGGCAAATCCGAGGAGATGGCCGGCGAGTATCTTGATTATCGGCAGATTCCCGTCCTTGGCGCTTCCATGTGTTTTCCCAACGGCTGGACACTGCTGGTGGAAATTGATAAAGACGAAGTGTTGGCATCGTTGGGAGATTATTTACAGCAGAATTTAGTTTCCGGAACCGCCACCTTTTTGCTCATTCTTATCGCCATGTATCTTTTTAGCATCGGCATTATCGCTCCGCTGAAGGAACTTTCCGGCGTAGCGCAAAAGATAGGCAAAGGTGATTTTACGGCCCGCGCGACACTGGTAACCCGCGATGAATTCGGTGAGTTGAGTAGGATTTTTAACCAGATGGCGGAGAATATCCAGAAAGGGAGTGCTGGCTTGGAGGTGAAAGTGAAGGAAGAAGAAACAAGTAGATTGGCAATGTCCAATATTCTTGGGGATCTGGAAGTGGCGAAGAATCAGCTGGTGGAAGAAAAAGCCAAAGATGAAGCGATTTTGGCTTCCATCGGCGACGCGGTTATGGCCTGTAATAAAGATGGCCGGATCATGCTGTTTAATGGTGTGGCCCAGGCGCTGACCGGTTTTTCTTCCAAAGAAGTTATCGGTAACCATTATCGCCAAATTCTTCACTTGATTAAAGAAAGCGACCAGAAGCCCGGTAATGATTTCATTGCCGAAGCCATTAAAACCGGCCGAGGAACAACAATGGCAAACCACACCCTGTTGATTGCTAAAGACGGCCAGAAGATTCCGGTGGCAGACAGCGCCGCGCCGATTAAAGATGCTACAGGCAATCTGATCGGTTGCGTGGTGGTCTTTCGGGATGTGACCCATGAGCGCGATGTTGACAAAGCCAAAACCGAATTTGTCTCGCTGGCTTCCCATCAACTGCGCACGCCCTTAACTTCCATCAATTGGTATGTCGAGATGCTCCAGGCCGGTGACGCAGGCGCTTTGAATGACAAGCAAAAAGAATTTTTGTCAGAGGTGTATAAAGGCAGTAAACGCATGGTCCAGCTGGTGAGTGATCTTTTAAATGTCTCGCGTCTGGAAACCGGACGGCTCAAAATTGAACCAGTTCCCATTGATCTCGTTGCCTTTATTGGCGAAGTCAAAAAAGAACTTGAGCCGCAGATTGTGGGGAAAGGCTGCCACGTGTCCTTGGAGTTTCCCAAAGAAAAAGTCGGTATGGTAAACGCGGATAAAGTTTTATTACGTCAAGTCATTAGTAACCTTCTCACCAACGCCATCCGTTATTCGTCAGGAGCCAAAACTGGTCAGGTCGTCGTCACCCTGGCGGTTAATGCAAAGGAATACACGATATCTGTGGGTGACAATGGAATCGGCATACCCAAAGAAGTCCAGAGCAAGATATTTGAAAAATTTTTCCGCGCCGATAATGCACGGACGGTGGTGGCCGATGGGAACGGCCTGGGCCTCTATCTGGCCAAACAGATCATGGAATCCTCGGGCGGCACCATCGGATTTTCCTCTTCCGTTGGATCAGGCTCGACATTTTATGCTACAATTCCGTTATCAGGCATGAAGTCTAAAACAGGCGAGAAAGGATTGGAAGGATGAAAAAAATATTGGTCATTGATGAAGATACTTCTTTATTAAAAGCATATCAGGAAATGTTTCGAGGGAGTGACGTAACCGTCATAGGGGCCGCGACAGGACAGCAAGGCTTACTGATGGTTCAGTCAGAAAAACCGGATGCTATCCTTCTTGACATCATGCTGCCCGGCGGTATGAATGGGTTTGACGTTTTGGAACAGCTTAAAAAAGATTCTGCCACCAAACAAATTCCCGTGATTGTACTCACCAACCTTGATACGGAAGAAAAGGTTTCCAAAACAATCGGTGCCAGTGGGTACATAGTAAAAGCAAATACGACAAAGGATGAGATAGTGAAATTAGTGATGGATTGTCTACGATCTCCCCATCTGGCTGAGGCATAAAAAACCGTTGCGCCCTGAGAGCTCTTCGACTTGACTCAGTAGGAGTACATTCTCCGTCAGCTGGTGGAACAGTATAAACAACGTCTTCCAATACATTGAGCCGACTGTCGGAATCGAACCGACGACCTACGCTTTACGAAAGCGCCGCTCTACCAACTGAGCTAAGTCGGCGAAGTAGGGATATTGTACCAAAAAGGATAAGCGTTGGTATAATGGGTTAAAGTGAAAATATTTGTTACTGGCCACAAAGGATATCTCGGAAGCGGTTTTTTAGAACGGTACGAACGGTTATACGATGTCATTGGATATGATTTAAAAGACGGTGATGATCTTCTTGACTACGAAAATCTTCAAAATAAGATGGTGGGATGTGAACAGATCATACACCTTGCAGCAATCCCGGGACCGAAAGAAGGAAAATCGTTTGAGGAATATTTTGTTACTAATGTACGGGCGACACTAAATGTTGCTAAGGCAGCGCTATCAAATGGAGTAAAGCGTGTCATTTATGCTAGTTCTACGACGATTTACGGCATAGAAAAAGGTATCCCCTTTACAAACTCCTATCACAGAAGAACAGGCGTTCGTCTCTCAGTATCTTTCAGCGAGCCGATTATCCTGCCGGGATGTAGATCTTTCGTATCATATGAGCAAAGTCATGGCAGAGCAGATTATGGCATGGTACGGCCTCAATAAAAAGATTCAGACAACTGCACTCCGTTTTGGGCCGATAGACAAAGTATTTCTCGGAACCAGTGTAAGTATGAGAAATGCCATCCAGGCAATAAAATTAGCGTTAGATTATGAGGGAGAGTTATGGTATGAAGCGTTTAGTATCGTCGATGAGATTTCTCACATAGACATTTCTAAAGCAAAGCGAATTTTGGGATATTCTCCGGTGAAACCCACGTATGCAAAGAATCAAATTCACTCCACACTTAAAGAAAGAGCACTTGAATCAAAATAATGAGTAAAATCGTTCGGTGGTATTCCTTGAAACCCATCAACTTGGCAAATTGAGCGGGTGAGGGGAAATCGAACCCCCGACTCATCCTTGGGAAGGATGCATCCTACCATTGGACCACACCCGCTTCTCATTTTCGTTTGCGGTAAACTTATCTATAATTTGTTTAAATTGTATTCCGCCTTTCATCCTTTTGAGTGCGATCTCTTTTTTTCTTGCGAGTGAAGGATCCTCGACCTCTTCTTTGTAGATTAACACGAATGGTCTTCTGTGTCTTGTCGATTGTACGAGTCCTCGATTATGATATTCTGTTAATCGTTTTTCTGGATTATTGGATATTCCTATGTAATGTTTACCGTCTTTTATGCTTCTTAAAATATATATGAACATACCTTTTTTGAGCGGGTGACCCCGCATCGCGGGGCGTCCCATCCTTGGGAAGGACGTATTCTGCCATTGAACCACACCCGCGAAAAACGGTTTTAAACCATTTTTATTGTATCACGTTTATGGCAGGATAAAGACGTTACCGGCGTGTATGAGACTTGGATTTACAAGATTATTTGCTTTTGCAATATCAATCCACTTGTAACCATTTCCATACTGGACAACCGCAATATGCCAAAGACTATCTCCGCGTACAACAGTATATGTTTTAGCAGTTTTGACTTCTCCAGGCGTTGGAGAAGCTTCTGTCATAGTGCCTGAAGCGAGTTCTCCGGATGTGGTTGCGACTGCTTTTGCTTCTGGTATTGTAAGGACTTGACCAATTTCTAGAGATTCTGTGTTTGCTAGATTATTCGCTTTTTGGATGTCAGTCCAGTTATAGCCATTTTTATAGTAGAACTCAGCAATGCTCCAGAGTGTGTCTCCTTTGGCAACAGTATGAGTGAGCGGAAGGCTCTTTTGTTCTTCTTGTTGCGTTTGATTTACGGTAGATTGTTCGCGATTACTGGATATATAGTTAAAAATTAGCGTACCAATGACAAGAACTACAGCAAGACCAAGAATAAGCGATACATAAGAATCAGGTGATTGTAGCCGTTTTGTAATATTATTTACCATTAATAAAAATTTCCTCCGTTCTGGGTAGATATACTAGGCAGATTATTTTCTGTTTTTTCTTCCTAGATATTTTGATAATAATATCTTTATTGTTCTTCTCCCGAAACCACTTTTTAAATATATTTCTCTTTTTTTCGCATCAGGTCTATCTAAAAACGCTTCATAAAAGATTAAGCGGTATGGACGAAATGGTTTTGTAGCTAGACTTTCTCCGTTGTTATGTTGTTTAAAGCGTTTGATCAAATCAGTAGTATATCCGATATATAAACTATCATCTTTCTTACTTTTCAAAATATAGACATAATAAAACATAACAAGGCATAAGCCACGTTTATCTTAGCGAATGGAACGTAATACTTTCTTTGAAAGTAAACGTTCCCACGTAATCTCTAAGCTCAATTTGATCAGATCAAATTTCGCTAAGATATTACGTGGCGGGACCGAAGGGACTCGAACCCTCGACCTCCTCCTTGACAGGGAGGCGCTCTAACCAGGCTGAGCTACGATCCCATCAATCTTTCCAATTGGCATTATAATCTAAAATTGAGATTGTCTCAATGGCATGCTACGATTATGGTATGAAACCAATAACGAATGTTGAACTTGCTGAGTTACTACGAAAAGTTGCTGCGGGCTATCAGATACTTAATGAAAATAGATTTAAAATTATCGCGTATGATCGAGCTGCAGATAGTATCGAGCACCTCACGAGTGATGCCAAAGATCTCTGGGATGATGGGAAACTAAACGATATTCCAGGCATCGGTGAGGGTATATCACACTACCTTGATGAGTTATTTCGTACCGGATCTGTTAAACATTTTGATGATGTGTTCAAACGCATACCAGAAGCGGTATTTCCGCTTCTCCGTGTGCCTGGTATCGGTCCAAAGAAAGCCTATCGACTCGTTAAAGAGTTTGGATTTAACAAGGCAGATAGAGTCATTTCAGATCTAACCAAGGTTGCTAAGGATGGAAAAATTGCTTCGCTTGAAGGCTTTGGCGAAAAATCCCAAGAAATTATTTTGTCTTCGATAGCCTTATTTCAAAAAGGCGCTATAAAGGAAAATCGCATGGAACTGTCTATTGCTGACGCTATAGCGCAGGAAGTAATGGACTATCTTCGTAAAATGAAAGAAGTGGAGCGTTTAGATGCGCTGGGGAGTTTACGTCGACAGGTATCTACGATCGGAGATATTGACCTTGCTGTAGCAACAAAAAAACCGGCAGAGGTCATCGCTCATTTCGTGAAATATCCTCATGAGAAGATAATCGATAAAGGACCGCGTGGTGCAACACTCCTTCTTCATAGTGGCCGTCAAGTTGATCTGCGAGTGCAAGATCCGGGTAAGTACGGCGCGATGCTTCAGTATTTTACCGGTTCTAAAAACCACAATATTAAGCTTCGTTCCTATGCGCTTTCCCGGCAATTGAGCCTAAACGAATACGGAATTAAGGAGTTAAAAAATGGAAGTATGCGAACCTTCCAGAATGAGAGAGAATTTTATAACGCAATTGGACTACAGTACATACCACCGGAACTACGGGAAGATAAAGGGGAGATAGAAGTAGCTGAAAACGGAAAACTTCCGAAGCTAGTTGAGCTAAACGATATGAAAGGAGATTTGCATATCCATACCAATTACAACCTTGAACCGTCTCACGATTTGGGAGCTGACTCGTTGGTAACATATCTTGATCGGGCAGAAGAACTTGGATATGAATACATAGGTCTAAGCGATCATAATCCTAGCGCTGGTAATCATACACAGGAGCAAATAGTATCTATCATGAAGCGCAGAAGGGAATATTATGAACAGCAATATTACTCGTGGACAAAAAGTGTTCAAAAACCCTTCGGCAAAACTCAGGGCAAGCGGGTACAAATGTTTATCATGTGTGAGGTAGATATCCTTACCGATGGCGCTATCGCATTACCCAAAGACGCTTTGCGATCCCTCGGCGGGGGAATCGCTTCAATTTATTCAAGCTTTACCCAATCCAAAAAAGATATGACGAAACGAGTGATTCGTGCGTTGACAAGCCACCCAAAGGTACGCATTTTTGGTCATCCGACAGGGAGGCTTCTCGGCAAGAGAGAAGGCGTTGAACTTGATTGGAAAGAGGTATTTGCGGTATGTAAAGAAGGAGATATTGCGCTTGAAATTAATGCTAATCCATCTCGCCTTGATCTTCCTGATACGATCGTCTATGATGCGAGAAACGAAGGATTGTGTTTTACGATCGGTACTGATGCGCATGCGGTCGATCAAATGGATCTCATGCGGTACGGCGTATCTGTTGCTCGCAGGGGGTGGCGTGAGAAACGTGACATTGTAAATACCATGGAGTATAATAAATTTAAGAAATGGTTAATAAAAAGTTAGAAAGTTTGTAAAGTCTATAAAGTTTGTAAAGTATCAAACGATTAATACTTTATGAACTCGGCACTTTATAAACTTATCGACTAGGAAAGTATCTATATGAACATGACCATCTGGATAGTTTTGGGTATACTAGTATTAGTAATCTTGTATCTCTGGTCTCTGTATAACGGCCTTGTGGGACTTAAAACCGCAATTGAAGAGGCATGGAGCCAAATCGATGTACAGCTCAAGCGCCGTGCAGATCTCATTCCAAACCTCATTGAAACCGTTAAAGGGTATGCCAAGCACGAAAAGACAGTTTTTACGGATGTGACAAAGGCGCGAACCGCTATGATGTCTGCCAAAACTCCTGATAAAATGGCGGAGGCAGACAATATGCTCACAAGCGCACTTAAGAGTTTGTTTGCAGTTGCTGAAGCGTATCCCGCGCTTAAAGCCAACGACGGATTTATCCAGCTCCAAAAAGAGCTGTCAGATACGGAAGACAAGGTAGCATATTCCCGGCAATATTATAATTCGACGGTCATGGATTACAATGTCCGGATCCGCGTATTTCCCAATACGCTTATCGCCAAGCAAATGGGCTTTAGCGAAAAGGAATTTTTCGGCGCAACAGACGAAGAACGAAAAGGAGTAAAGGTAAACTTCAATTGACTTCAACGTTGTCATCACGGCCTCCGAGCCGGGATCTAGTAAAAAAAAGACTGGATTCCGGGTCAAGCCCGGAATGGCTGATTAATCTATGAGTATCAACTCTCAAATTCAGTCTAACAAAACCAAAACCTATGTCATCATGACGTTTTTTGTGGTGTTTGTGGTACTTGCCGGGTATGTCCTTGGTCAAGCGCTTGGCTATGGCAATTCGTGGATGTTCATTGCGGTATTTTTTTCAGTCATTTCAAGTTTTGTGAGTTATTATTGGGGCGATAAGCTCGTTCTTGCCATGTCCCGTGCTCGGCCTGCGGATCGAAAGCGGGATTTTGATTTTTTTACAGTTGCCGAAAACCTTGCTATTGCAGCCGGCCTTCCCAAGCCAAAACTCTACGTGATAGATGACACTGCGATGAACGCGTTTGCCACTGGAAGAGATCCCGAGCATGCCATAGTTTGTGCTACGACCGGGATATTGAGTAGGCTCGAGCGACGAGAACTGGAGGGAGTGATCGCGCACGAACTTTCTCATATCAAAAATTTCGACACGAGACTCATGGCGGTGGTCGCTATACTCGTCGGAACCGTCGCATTTCTCGCTGACATGTTTATGCGAAGTCTCTGGTGGGGAGGCCATAGAGATCGAGATAACAATCGGGGACTCGGGCAAATTATGCTCATAGTTGGAATAGTCTTAGCCATTATCACGCCGATTCTGGCTACCCTTATCCAGCTTGCAATCTCTCGCCGGCGAGAATTTCTTGCCGATGCGTCCTCAGCACACCTGACGCGCTATCCGGAAGGGTTAGCGCGTGCGCTTGAAAAGCTTGGGCAAGACAAGGAAGTATTGGAGGCTGCAACCAACGCTACGGCGCATCTCTATATCACCAATCCATTTAAAGGCAAGCAGTTTGCCGCCTGGTTTTCCGGCCTCTTCGACACCCACCCCCCTATCGCCGAGCGTATCAAGATGCTACGATCGATGTAATATGCAATTGCTTGCAATACTTCTAGGCAAGCTTCTATCAATTTTTAGCAAACTACTAAAGTTGGGTGCTGGGGCGACGTGGCCGGGGGAGATAGCGCTTCGTTTGAGTCCAAATATCCTTTCTACATTATTCTCTCAACTTCACAAAGGGGTCATCATCATTGCAGGAACGAACGGTAAAACAACGACAGCGCTTATGATTAAAAAAATATTAGAAGTGCAAGGAGCATCGGTCGTCCATAACGATAGTGGTGCAAATCTTGACAATGGTATTATTTCGGCATTTATCAAACACGCTAGTTGGAGTGGTGTAATCGACGCTGATTGGGGAGTGCTTGAAACAGACGAGAACACATTGCCGATTGTTATTTCGGCATTGTCATTCAGATTACAGCCTGGCTCACCTTCCAGGAGTCAAAGCCCAGCTGGAAGGTGGCCGAAGGACTCCTTCCAGGTGAAGGAAGACAAGAAAGTAATTGTCGTTCTTCTGAACCTTTTTCGCGATCAACTAGACAGATATGGAGAGGTTGATGTGATAGCGGAGAAATGGGAGAGAGCCCTTCGGCTCGCCCCGCTCAGCGGGGCAAGCTCAGGACAAGCGCTAGAGCATAAGGATACAACATTAATTCTCAATGCAGACGATCCGCTTGTAGCACATCTTGGAATAACCAGTAAACATCCGGTAACATATTTTGGAGTCAATGATAAAACGAAATATCTATCAAAAATGGAACACGCCACGGATTCCATTTTCTGTCTTAATTGTGGCGGGCGACTATCGTATGAAGGCATCTATTATTCCCATATTGGTATTTGGAGTTGCACCAAATGCGGAGAAAAACGACCCAACCCTGATGTTTCTGATTGGAAATCGCCGATTCCTGGACTTTATAATCAGTACAATTCGCTTGCCGCAGTAAGCGTTGCAAAGGCGTTGCACATTCAAGATAAGGAAATTAGTTCTTCTCTTGCGTCGTTTCAACCAGCGTTTGGGAGGCAGGAAGAATTTGAAACTAATGGTAAGAAGGTCAAGATTTTCCTTTCAAAAAATCCAGCGGGTTTTAATCAATCGCTCAAAACCGTCTTAGAATTAGGTGCAACGCAATTGCTGTTTGTTCTCAATGATCGAATTCCCGATGGCCGTGATGTTTCCTGGATATGGGATGTGGATTTTGAAATGTTGCCGTTTCATCTAACACCAATTGTCAGTGGTGATCGAGCATATGATTTAGCAGTTCGATTTAAGTATGCTAAACCGTATCATAAACTACCAAAAGGAGCAGTCAGTGAACCCCAGACACCAATTTTAATCTATCCCGATCTTCGGATTGCATTAAAGTTTTGTTTGGATAATCCAAACAAAAACGAAACACTTTATATTTTGGCAACGTATTCAGCAATGCTTGAAGTGAGGAAGATATTGAAAGGAAGAAAGATATTATAAGTTCGTAAAGTTATAAAGTTCATAAAGTTTATAAAGTGAAGTAAAACAGAAAGTTACTAAAGTTTATAAAATAGAATACTAAAATGAAGATAAATAGATTTGAAGACATTATTGCGTGGCAGAAAGCTAAAGAATTAACGATTGAAGTATATAAAAATTTTCAATCGAATCGAGACTTTGGGTTTCGCGACCAAATTCAGAGGGCTTCAGTCTCAATTATGAATAATATCGCTGAGGGTTTTGAAAGAAAAGGAAATAAAGAGTTCAGAAATTTTTTATTTATCTCAAAGGGGTCATCAGCAGAAATTCGCTCTATGCTATATGTAGCACATGATTTACGTTATCTGTCTCAAGCCTCATTTAACAATTTACTTGCTAGAACTGAAGAAATATCACGATTGTTGTCTGGTTTTATCAAGACTTTATAAACTTTATAACTTTAAACTTTATGAACTATTCACTTCGTATCGGTTGGTTGTATCCAGATTTAATGAGTACCTATGGGGATCGGGGAAATATCATCGTTCTGACAAAACGTTGTCAGTGGCGGGGAATAGAAACGCAAGTAAGGCCAGTAACGCTAGAAACGCCAGTAAAAACCTTATTGAGTTGCGATCTTATTTTTATGGGAGGGGCGCAAGACCGGCAGCAAAAGCTTGCAGGAGAGGATTTTCTGAAGCGAAAAGGACCGGTGGTTAAGGAAATGGTTGAGAAAGGGATTCCAGCGCTTTTTGTCTGTGCAGCATACCAATTCGTCGGCCATTACTATAAACCATATCAAGGAGAATCAATTCCCGGTGCTGGTATTTTTGACCTCTATACGGAGCATCCCGGTGATCAAGCGAAAAGACTCATCGGTAATATTATTGCAGAACTTGTCAATCCACGAGAACTTGCCGGTAAAACAATCGTTGGGTTTGAAAATCATGGCGGAAGGACAAAACTCGGTTCCAAAATGAAGCCACTTGCTCGAGTAAAGCACGGTTTTGGGAACAGTGGAGAAGACGGGTATGAGGGCGCTATATATAAAAATTCAATCGGAAGCTACTTCCATGGCCCTCTTCTGCCAAAAAATCCCCATATCGCTGATTGGCTGATTCAAAAAGCACTTGAACAAAAATATCAACAGTCAATTTTCCTAAAGAAACTTGATGATGAATTCGAACAACGGGCACATGAATTAATAAAAAGTAAAATAATTTGGTAGGAATGACCTATGAAAAAGTCATCAAAAGTATCTTTTATCTATTTCGATCTTGGCGGAGTGGTAATAAATAATGAACACACGAAGCAAGGTCTTGCCAAAGAGTTTGGTCTTGAGGAAGTTGCTATTCAAAAGTTTTTTGACGAACATTGGAGAGAAGCATGCCTGGGAACGCTTGACAACAAGTCTTACCTTGCAAGGTTTAAGAAAGTCTTTCAGATACAGCATCAAAAAGAAGATTTTGTGGATTTCATAACTGAGTATCAAGGACATTACCAGGAAACACATGATTTAATACATGACCTAAGTAAAGAATATCGGCTTGGTATACTTTCTAACGCAGAATTGGGAGTTGTTGATACCTTATTACAAAAAGGAAAAATTCCTCGTGTCAATTGGGAAGTGATGATTGAGTCTGCGCAATTAGGCATGGTGAAGCCAGAACATGACATCTATACTTTTGCTCAGAAGAAAGCACGAGTGAGCTCAGGAGAGATACTGTTTATTGATGACCGAACAGAAAATGTCGAAACAGCAATAGCATTTGGTTGGCAGACGGTATTATTCAATTTTTATGACGTAAAAGAATCAATTGAACAAATCAAGGATGTATTAAAGTTGGATTAATAAGATAAGTATCGTTCAGTTAGAATAGATGAGGCTATGTTTAAGTCTTTTAAGACTAGAAATAATAATTCAAGATTAAAAAATGTTTCTTTATCGTTCGACTCCGCGCTTCAAGTAACAAGTAGGAATTTTATCATCAAAACACCCTCCACAAGTATAGTTCGGATATGAACAGTCTTCACCAGTAGAGCGAAATCCGCTTTGCTTTGCCTGATTTTGTTGTTCTAGCGTCACAACAGGCACACCTGCAATGGCATTTGATTCCAATATTCTTGGACACGTAGTTACGCAAATATCTACCATATTTGATGTATATTGTACTATTTTTATATAGTTAAGTCATTTCTCAATTTATTCACTATTAGGATATAATAGGACAAACCATGAAACAATCTAGTTTAACTTCAAATGATATTGACCATATTTCAACATTAGCTCATCTTTTTTTGACCGATGATGAAAAAAGTCTTTTTGCGATACAGCTTTCCGCGATTTTAGATTTTATATCTAAACTTCAAAAAGTCTCGACAACAAATATTGAACCAACGTCTCAAATCACGGGACTACAAAATGTCTTCAGAGAGGATGAAATTGATACGTCAAGAATGTTGTCTCAGAAACAAGCGTTAGCAAATGCTCCTGCTACATATAAAGGATATTTTCAGGTAAAGGCGATATTTGGAGAGTAATTGTTGCTATTGTTCAATTGTTAAATTGTTACCTATGACCATAGACATCAAATCTCTAACCATAATTCAAGCTCTTGAGGGAATGCGCAATAAAAAATTTACTGCTGTGGATCTGGTACAGGGGTGTCTTGCCAACATTAATAAATACAACGATGATTATCATGTATTACTCACGGTTGTCGATGAAGCTGTCTTGCTTACGAAGGCCAAAGAAATTGACAAGACGGATTATTCACTTCCACTTTCCGGTATTCCCATTGTTCTTAAAGATTTATTTTCTACTGACGGACTTCGGACGACGGCTGGGTCAAAAGTTTTGGAGAATTATACGCCCGTCTATGATGCGACGGTGGTTACTAAACTTAAAGCTGCAGGTGCCATCATTATCGGAAAAGCCAATCAGGATGCATGGGGCCACGGAAGCAGCGGAGAAAATACTGATTATAAACCAACGAAAAATCCATTTGATCCCAGCCGCGTTCCCGGCGGATCAAGCAGCGGTTCAGCGGTTGCAGTCTCTTTGGGAATGGCCTTAGCGGGCACAGGTACAGATACAGGGAGTTCAGTTCGACTCCCTGCAGCGTTTTGCAATCTCGTCGGTCTCAAACCGACGTACGGAAGAGTATCGCGCTACGGAATTATCGCCATGGCATCGTCGTTTGATACGATCGGACATATCACAAAGACAGTTTCCGATAACGCATTGATGTTAGAAATTACTGCAGGAAAAGATCCCTATGACGCAACAACAAGTCATTGTCCGGTTGCGAAGTATACACAATTACTTTCGAGCACTCCCAAGAGCATTACTGTCGGTATTCCCAAAGAGTATATGATTGAAGGCATTGATAAAAAGATTCAGAAGTCTTTCGAAGAAACGCTTAGTACGCTCACTAAACTCGGATTTCAGATGAAAGAAGTTTCCCTGCCGCATACAAACGATGCCATGGCGTGTTATTACATCCTCGTCCCGTCTGAAGTGAGTTCAAACCTGGCCCGATACGATGGGGTTCGGTACGGTAATAGCCGCCAATCTTTTGGATCAGAAGCGAAACGCCGGATCATGACCGGAACTTATGCGTTATCAGCAGGCTATTATGATGCTTTTTATCAAACCGCCACAAAAGTCCGTTCTTTGGTAAAGCAGGATTTTGAGAATGCCTTCCGGAATGTGGACGTGATAGTCGCTCCATCGTCTCCGTCTTTGCCGTTTAAGATAGGTGAGAAAGCAGATGACCCGGTAAAAATGTACTTATCCGATGTGTTTATGTGTCCGGTCAATATTGCCGGGGTACCATCACTTAATGTTCCGGCTGGATTTGTGGTCGGGTTACCTGTGGGGATCCAATTCATTGGGCCGCAGTGGAGTGAAGAGAAGTTGTTTGCGATTGGAGCTGTGTATGAGCATACAAATAAAATCCGGCCAGTAAGCCAATCCGACCAATAAATTATGAACTACGAACCGATTATCGGACTTGAGGTACATGTAGAGCTTGCGACAAAATCCAAGATGTTTTGCGGGTGTCCGGCAGATCATTTTGGGAGGCAACCCAATACCGTTACATGCCCTGTATGTTTGGGTTTGCCAGGTGCGCTTCCAGTGCCAAATAAAAAAGCAATTGAGTGGGCAATCCTTCTCGGACTTGCTCTCAGATGCACAGTTCAAGAAAAATCTAAGTTTGATCGAAAGAATTATTTTTATCCGGATTTGCCAAAGGGATACCAAATCTCACAATATGATCAACCGCTCGCCACCGGTGGGTGGCTCGAATTATCCAATAATCCAATAATCCAATCATCAAATAATCCAATAAAGAAAAAGATAAGAATTCGGAGAGTGCATTTGGAGGAAGACACGGGAAAGCTACAACATGCAGTGGTCAACGGGACGGACGTATCGCTTGTTGATTTTAATCGTAGTGGTGTACCGCTTGTCGAAATAGTGACAGAACCGGATTTTAGTACAGTTGAAGAAGTTGACCAGTACGTAAAAAAAATACAACAAATTATTCGATACTTAGGTATTTCAGGAGCGGATATGGAAAAAGGAAGTATGAGGATAGAGCCCTCCGTTTCACTTCGGGAACTCAAAACTCAAAGCTCAAAGTTCAAAACCTTAACGCAAAACAATAAAACTAAAAAACTTCCACAATACCGAGTGGAGATAAAAAATATTAATTCATTTAAGTTTGCGCGACGTGCGATTGAATATGAAATAGAACGGCAGACGGAGATGCTCCAAAAAGGGGTTCAACCCCTCCAGCAGACACGGGGATTTGTTGAGTCAAAAGGAATCACGGTGGCACAACGGGAGAAAGAGGAAGCAAATGATTATCGCTATTTTCCGGAACCGGATATTCCTCCCATGAAATGGGAACAATCAACAATTCACAATTTACAATTAACAATACCGGAACTCCCGGATACCAAGACAGAACGGTTTATGAGAGATTATCAACTGAGTGAGTACGATGCGACGATTCTGGTTGAGACGAGAGAGAGGGCGCAGTATTTTGAGGACGCTATGAAACAAGCGACAAGTGACAAGAGACAAGGCCTGACAGCTAAAACCATAGCGAATTGGATAATTAATAAAAAAGTTGATGTCGATAATATTTCGTCAGCTCAGTTAATCGATCAAATAGCCCAATCTATGCAAACATCCTCAATGTCTGAAGGAGAGTTAGAAAAAATAATTAAGGTAGTACTCGCTCAAAACCCAAAAGCAGTGGAAGATTACAGAAAAGGTAAAGAACAAGCACTTATGTTCCTGATCGGACACGTGATGAGAGAAACGAAAGGAAAATGCTCTGCGGAAGATGCGAAGAAACTCATAATTGATATAATGAACGGAAAAAATTCGTAAAAAAGAATAGGTGCGAAGCTACTTCACCCGGCGGGTGAAGTAGAGGGAGAGCGGGTGAAGTAGAGGGAGAGAACTTGAAAAAATTGATACAATAATCTGTATGCCTGACGGAAATTCTCCATTTATAGAAAGTGGTCCAGACGCTGGAAGAGTAGCAGATCCAACGATAGCTCACGAAGCAGGAAACATTGTCGATAACATAATCGACAACAAGCATCCCAATTATCCTCAGAAGCCAAGTTGGTTACAGCGACTCTGGTATAGAGCGACAAAGCTACGGTCTCGAGAAGCTGACAAACAATCAACAGTAGCTCTCGTCCATTCTGCTCAAAAAACTGTTGTGACAGAGAGTAAACTTGTTACCACTGAGCAACAGAGAGATACTGATCCGTTAATGGGGCTCATAAGTCCGCGAAATTACGAATCAACTGTTGAACAAGGTATTAAAGAGTTTCAATCTTACGCTGGTAGCACAGAAGGGAGAAGGATACTTGCGATTGCGAAATTAGATCTTGACCTGTTTAGCTGGTGGAATGATTTAGGGGGAATGAATTTAGGTGATTTGACGCTTGCGACAGTTGGTCGAATTATACGCCATGAAATACGTTTAGGGGATTTAGCCATCCGACGTGGTGGAGAAGAGATTGTGATAATACCACAATCAGCTGACAGTGAGGGTGTTAAGGCAGATATAGCAAGAATACAGGCGCATATCCGTACAGATGCTCTTGATGAAGTTATTCACATATTAAGTAAAGGGAAAAGAAAAATAGAAGTTAAAACTAGCAAAGGAGTTACAAAAGAACGTGAAGGAACGGTTGTTCTACGCGGGTTTGCTCAAGAGATATTAAAACAAAGAAGGGAAAACTATAAGAAATTTAGAGAAGAAGGTAAAGGGGGAAAAAAGAAAGAGCGTGTGCTTAAATTATTCGACGATTTAGAAACACGGAAAATTGGAGTTACTAGAGGTGAAGAACAATTCTTTCAAGTTGTCGATGGTTATGTAAGTGACACAAGAACGACAACAGAACTCGAATCAGAAGATCGTTCAGCATTACAGAAACGTATAGAAACCGAAGATATACTTTGTGGAGTTATACGGGAGATTTATCAAGAGATAACGTGTGCAGCAGGAGTCATAGTGTTTACGGAAGAAGATCGAAACGAAATGTTGTCAGTTGCCGCGATTAATGCTATGACAGATTCACTGAATCATCAGGCAAAAGCGTATGAAAGGAATGGTATTTGTATACAGATTGGTAAAAATACATCCATTGTCAATGTTGACTATGTTCCTCGATTACCGCTGCCTTATGACTAAAAAGTAATTATGTCTTCATTTGTCCACCTTCATACTCACTCCGAATTTTCACTCCTTGATGGTTTAGGTAAATTGGATCACCTTATTGAACGCGCCAAGAGTTTTGGCATGGACGCCCTTGCCCTTACTGATCATGGAGCAATGTACGGCGCCTTTAAGTTTTACCTTAAGGCAAAAACCGCAGGTATAAAGCCTATTATCGGTGTTGAGACGTATGTTGCCCGTAGAAGTCGTTTTGATAAGGAAGCTAAGGTTGATATTGACCCCTTTCACTTAATCCTTTTGGCTCAAAATATTACCGGGTATAAAAATTTAATGAAGCTCGTTACCCATGCACACCTGGAAGGTTATTATTACAAACCACGCGTTGATTGGGAACTACTGCAAAAGCATCACGAGGGGCTTATTTGCTTAAGCGCGTGTCTCCAGGGGCAGGTACCGAATCTTTTACGAAACAATCAAGACAACGAAGCGGAAGAAGTTGCGACTGCCTATAGTAAGCTTTTCGGCCCTGACCATTATTATTTAGAACTTCAAAGGCATCCGGCAATCCCCGATTGCGATATCGTGAATGAAAAATTAGTAAAACTGTCCCGAAAATTGGGGTTACCCTTGGTTGCTACCAACGATATTCATTATGTATCAGCTGAGGATGCAGAAGCTCAAGAAATTCTCCTATGTGTGCAAACACAACATACCATTATCGAAAAGAATCGCCCACTCACTATGATAGACTGCCCGGATTTTTACATGCGCTCACCTGATCAGATGAAAGATCTTTTTATCCAATATCCAGAAGCTATAGAAAATACAGTAAAAATTGCTTCGATGTGTGATGTGACACTTGACGTAGGGAAGTGGATTTTGCCAAATTACCCGCTTGAAAAAGGAGAAACACCCGTGAGCTTTATAAGAAAATTAATTGAGGAAAAAACACCCAAACGATACCCTAAAATGACTGATGATATGGCAAGACGACTCGAGTACGAGTTGGATATTATTGATAAAAAAGGATATGCGACCTATTTTCTCATTGTTGCTGATTTCGTGAACTGGGCTAAAAGTCAAGGTATATCCGTGGGTCCTGGACGTGGATCAGCTGCCGGATCAGTGGTGTCGTATATTTTAGGAATTACTGGTATAGATCCATTTTACTTTAATCTTCCATTTGAACGATTTTTAAACCCGTTTCGTCCGACACCTCCTGATATAGATTTAGACTTTGCAGATGACCGGCGTGATGAAGTGATTGCCTACGTGACCAAACGTTTTGGACACGATAAAGTGGCCCAGATCATAACGTTTGGTACCATGGAAGCTCGTGGCGCTGTACGGGATGGAGGTCGGGCACTTGGTATGCCCTATAGCGGTCCTGATAGGATTTCTAAAATGATTCCACAGGGATTTCAAGGAAGTGCCATGACTATAGAAAAGGCGCTTGAACAATCACCTGAACTTTATCGTGCCTACCAGACAGAACCAGAAACGAAGCGATTACTAGATGTGGCTAAAAAGCTTGAAGGAGTGGCCAGACATGCCTCAGTACACGCTGCAGGGGTAGTCATAGCGGATAAACCAATCGTTGAATACACACCGCTTCAGAAAGAAAGTAAGGGAGAACGGATCGTCACTCAGTATGACATGTATACGATTGGAGAAGATGGAGTAGGACTTCTTAAGATGGATTTTTTAGGGCTGCGGAATCTGACAATTATGTCCCAGGCGCTAAAATTTATAAAACAAGTACATGGAAAAGAAATAAATCTTGATACGATTCCTTTAAACGATAAAAAAACATTTTCTATACTTGAGTTAGGTGAAACCACAGGTATTTTTCAGCTTGAAAGTAGCGGTATGCGGCGTTATGTCAAGGAGCTCAAGCCATCGTCGATATTTGATGTCATGGCTATGGTGGCGCTTTTCAGACCAGGACCGATGCAGGTAATTCCAGAGTTTATTCGAAGAAAACATAATCCAAATCTCATAACCTATCCTGATCCTCGACTGAAAGATGTTTTAAAACAATCTTACGGAATTATTTGTTACCAGGATGATGTATTGCTTACCGCCATAACGATTGCAGGGTATTCGTGGGGGGATGCTGACAAACTACGAAAAGCCGTCGGAAAAAAGATACCCTCAGAAATGAAAAAACAAAAAGAAAAATTTATAGACGGCTGTGTCGCTGGCGGACTTTCTAAAATGAAAGCTGAGGAAATTTTTACGCTTATTGAACCGTTTGCCGGATATGGATTTAATAAAGCACATGCTGCATGCTACGCTATGATAGCCTACCAGACTGCATACTTGAAAGCTAATTATACGGTTGAGTTTATGACAGCAGTTCTTACTGCTGAGTCTCGCGCAAACACAGGTCCAGCTCGAGATGAAAAAATATCCGGAATTGTCGCTGAGTGCAGAAGAATGGAGATACAACTTCTTCCTCCGGATATTAATAGCTCAGAGGTAGAGTTTACGATTGAGAAAAATGCTATTCGCTTTGGACTTTCCGCTATTAAAAATGTTGGCACTGCGGCAATTGACAGCATTCTAGCAGCGCGAAAGAGCGCTGGTTCGTTTAAAAGTCTTTCTGACTTTATAAGTCGAGTAGATATATCAAAAGTCAATCGAAAGACACTGGAAAGTTTGATAAAAACTGGGAGTTTCGACGCGTTTGGCACGCGTTTTTCACTTCTTGCTGCTATAGACAGTCTTCTTGAAACAGCTCACCGTACCAGGAAATCACTAGCAAGTGGACAGGTTGGGTTATTTGGAGAAGGAGAGGAGACGTCAAGCGATATTCTAATAGAGCTACCAGAATTAACGTCAATAGAACTTCTTGGATTTGAAAAAGAATTTTTGGGATTTTATCTGACGAGTAACCCTCTGGAGCCACTGCTTGCCAAACTTGCTTCCCTTGAAACTGTTCCAATAGAAGAAATCACTTCGTCGCGTGTTGGGGAACGCGTCGTTATAGGAGGATTTGTGACAACAGTAAAAAAAATTATGACGAAAGCCACAAATAGTGAAATGGCTTTTGTACGTATTGAAGATGTGACTGGTTCTGTTGAAGTCGTTATTTTCCCAAAAATATATAGTAAAACCTATGATCTATGGACGAGTGATACCGTGGTACTTATATCTGGAAGAATAGACGAAAAAGAAGATCGGTTAACGATATTAGTTGACGAAGCAAAAAAAATAGAATAAACGACAACGTCGTTGACGATAGTGGTAAATTTCTATACAATAACGGTGAGTAGAAGTTCATTTTATACGTGTGGGAAATACCCGGAAAGAACGATTTGATATTGTCATACAAAACCAGGGAGTGGGTACACGTCCCAAAAAAGATCCGGTAAAAATACGAAATAGTACTGAAAGCTGGTACTATTTGGGTGTTGTAGGACAAATTGGATTTAGTATCGCTCTTCCCATTGCTGGAGGCGCTATACTCGGGTCATATATAGATAAAGAGTTGAATATATATCCCAAAGCAACAATGGGATTATTATTTTTTGGTGTTGTCATTTCACTTGTTACGTTTTATCAAACAATAAAAACTGTATTAAAAAGATCAGAAGATACAAAAGATACCGCAAGTACGAAGAAATAATTTTTTTCTAGAACTCATGCCACATATTTCATTAGCTGCAGAGATCCTTTGGAGAGTGGGTGGGCTGCCAATTTCAAACGCACTCCTTACAACGTGGCTTGTCATGGGTATTCTTCTCGTCCTGTCTCTTTATGCAACACGTCATATGACGCTTGTTCCATCCTACGCTCAGTCAATTGCTGAGCTACTCGTTGGTGGACTGTATAATTTTTTTGAAGGAGTCATAGGAAAGCACGTAAGAGAAGTTTTTACATTAATCGCTTCACTTTTTTGTTTTATAATCGTTGCAAATTGGGTTGGGTTATTACCAGGAGTAGGGACCATTGGATTTTTCCGCGAAACAGAATTTGTGCCACTATTACGGGGAGCAACAGCTGATCTTAATACCACGCTTGCATTAGCCCTCGTATCAGTTGTTGCCATACAGTATTTTGGATTTAAAAAGCTAGGGTTTAGCTACAGCAGCAGATTTATTAATCTAAAAAATCCCATTTACTTTTTTGTCGGAATTCTTGAGATACTTTCTGATATTTCTAAGGTGCTATCATTTGCGTTCCGTCTTTTTGGTAATATTTTCGCCGGGGAAGTTCTCCTTACTGTTATGGCGTTTCTCATGCCTTTTATTGTTCCATTGCCGTTTTTGATGTTAGAATTATTCGTTGGGTTTATTCAAGCGTTAGTATTTTCTATGTTGACTGCAGTATTTTTAAATGTCGCAGTAAGTCATGGAGAGGGAGAACATGGGGAGGGGGTGAGAGTACATGGATGAGACAACGATGAAACTTGTTATGACAGGGGTAACAGTGGCTATTGGTGGTAGTATGCCGGCTCTTGCAATTGGTATGATTACAGCAAAAGCCATGGAAGCCATTGGACGAAATCCGGAAGCTGCTGGCGAGGTACGTACGAGCATGATTTTAGGTTTGGCATTTGCTGAGGCTATTGCTATTTACGCACTTGTTGCAGGACTTATTATTAAATTTGTGTAAATGATGAACACATGACAGAAGAACATGATCAACACATGATCACGTGTTCATCAGGTTTCTTTTATCATGTGTTGATCGATCTTATATGGAACAATTAGGAATTGAAGCTAAATTATTACTCGCACAAGTTATAAACTTTGCTATCATCATGGTTGTTTTGAAAAAGCTACTCTATAAGCCAATTCTTACGATGCTTGATAAGCGAAAGAAAGATATTGAAGATGGATTAGCTTTGACAGAAAAGTTACGACAAGAAGAAGAGAAAATGAAGGAGAGAAAAGAACGGCTTCTTGCCGATGCGCGCAAAGAAGGGCATGTGGTGTTAGATGAAATGAGAAAGGTCGCTAAAGAGGAAGAAAAAGAAATACTAGCCCGGGCTCATAAAGAAGCGGAAGCTGTTGTCCAAAAAGGGAAACAAGATGTCGAAGCTTTAAAAGAAGAGCTCATGAAAGATGTACGTAAAGAAACAGTGAGTTTAGCTGGTGCTATGGCACATAAACTATTAAGTCGATCACTTTCAAATGCAGATAAACACGCGATAATTGCTAAAAATCTTAAAGATCTGGAATCATTAAGGGGATAACGTATGGGTAGTTTATCAAAAGATGCACGTGGATTTGTTGATGGGGTCGTTTCTTATCTGTCTCATGGAGAAAAATCTTCTGTCGTACCAAAAGTTGCTTCCCTGCTTCATAAAGTAACGACGCAAGCAAAAAGACAAAGGAGTGCTACAGTGATATCAAGTATTTCTATGTCAACAAGCGACAGAGCACAGCTTGAGCGGATACTGGCACATGTATTAGGCCATACTGTTGACGTAGAGTATGCACTAGATGGTTCGCTTTTAGGAGGATTTAAGGTACAAGTCGCCGATTGGATTATCGATACCAGTTTATCTGCACAGCTTGCGCTTATGATGTCTTCTATGAATAGAGAAGGATAATAGATATGAAATCAGATATTACTAGTCTTATCGGCAAAGACCTCCAGAAAAAAATTTCTGTATTTGAACCAGGATCTACGAACCGTCGTGTCGGGTATATTATGACTATTGCAGACGGGGTAGCTAAAGTAAGCGGTTTACCTACGGTTGCCTATCTGGAGCTTGTAGAATTTACAGGGGGAATATTTGGAGTTGCGGTTAATTTAGAGGAGGATGCAGTCGGTGTCATCGTATTGGGTGATTACCTGTTACTTTCTGCCGGAGATGAAGTACGCGCGACGGGAAATCTTCTTTCTGTACCGGTAGGTGAAGCGTATCTGGGTCGTGTCGTAAATCCATTAGGAGAGGCTATCGACGGAAAAGGAACTATAAGCACAAAAAAGAGATACCCGATGGAAAAAATTGCCCCAGGAGTCACCCAAAGGCAATCTGTCAGTACTCCTCTTCAAACAGGAATAAAAGCAATAGACGCGATGATCCCGATCGGTCGTGGTCAACGAGAACTAATTATCGGTGATCGAAATACCGGTAAAACCGCGGTATGTGTCGATACAATAATAAATCAAGCAAAAGAAAATGTTATTTGTATCTATGTCGCAATCGGCCAAAAAACATCCCGCATAGCCCAAGTAGTAGCTGATTTGGCTAAGCATGGCGCTCTTTCTTATACTATCGTCGTATCTGCTTCCGCAGCTGATCCTTCATCCTATCAATATATCGCTCCTTATGCTGGCACTGCGCTTGCTGAGTATTTTATGGATCAGGGTCGCGATGTACTTATTGTCTATGATGATCTGTCAAAGCATGCCTGGGCATATCGACAAATATCACTTATTTTAAAACGACCATCCGGCCGTGAGGCATATCCAGGAGATGTTTTTTATCTTCACAGTCGGCTTCTTGAGCGAGCGTGTCGCTTAGATAAAGAGCATGGTGGCGGATCTATAACTGCTCTTCCAGTCATAGAGACTCAGGCAAATGATATGTCTGGCTACATACCGACAAACGTAATATCTATAACTGATGGACAATTATTTTTGGAATCAGATCTTTTTTATGCGGGACAACGACCCGCCATAAACGTCGGTGTTTCTGTATCACGTATCGGTGGGGCAGCTCAAATAAAAGCGATGAAGAAAGTTGCAGGAAATTTACGATTAGATTTGGCTCAATACAGAAGCTTAGCTGCGTTTGCTCAATTTTCAACTGATTTAGATGAGGCAACCAAAAAACAGATAGATCGTGGATCGCGGATGATGGAGCTTCTCAAGCAAGGTCAGTATCAACCCATGCCGGTAGAAAAACAAATTGTACTCATGTGGGCCGGGGCAAATGGCTATATCGATGATGTACCTGTGTTACGCGTAAGCGAATTTGAAAAAGAATACCTCGTATATCTTGATCGGGGATACAGAAAAATGCTTGGCGTCATCGCAAAAGAAAAAGTTATATCAGACGTAACAGAAAAAGAACTAAAAGAAGCAGTAACGGAGTTTAAGAAAACATTTATGAGTATAACGAGGTAGAAAGTTTGTAAAGTTATAAAGTTCCTAAAGTATTAGGCTTTATAAACTTTAAGAACTTTTTACTTTTTACTAATCCATGGCCAATATCCGTCTAATAAAAGGTCGAATAAAATCAGCAAAAAATATTGCACAAATCACTAAGGCGATGGAAATGGTTGCTGCTTCTAAAATGAAAAAAGCTCAGGCGGTAGCAAGCGCTGGCAAGCTTTATGCGAATAAAATTTATTCTATGGTGCAGGAACTCGCGAGTCGAGTCGATATTACTGATAATCCACTCCTTCAGAAACCTAAACACGTAACAGGAAAAACATTAGTTATTTATATCACAACAAACAAAGGACTTTGTGGAGGACTTAACAGTACAAGCTTCCGGTTTTTACTCGGACAATATAATAATTTTCAACATGCTCAATTTGTCACACTCGGTAAAAAGGGAGCGGGATACGTTGCAACTCTTGGAGGAACAATTGTTGCTGATTTTTCCCAGACTTTACCATTTGTACAAACTGTTCCTGCGCTCACTGAACGAATACTTGAAGAGTTTTTACAACATCGCGTAGACGGAATAGACCTCGTATACAATGAATTTATTTCTGTCGTCAAACAACAACCAATAAGAAAAACAATATTACCCTTATCTATCCAGTCGCGTGAAGAACGAGAAGTGGAAGATACTCGAGAATTTCTCATTGAGCCAAATCCGAGTCAAGTGTTTGAAGCTCTTTTGCCTCATTATCTGGAAAATCAAATTAGAGACGCGATACTACAATCTGAAGCGAGCGAACATAGTAGTCGGATGATGGCCATGCGAAATGCTACAGATAACGCACTTTCTCTCATGGATGAACTTACCTTAGCTTACAATAAAGCGCGACAGGAAAAAATTACGTATGAGATCAGTGATATGGTAACGGCGAGATTGGCTGTAGAATAAAAAAATTTCTAATTTCTAATTTTGATTTTGCTTATGATTTAGAAATTAGGATTTAGAAATTTAAAAATTAACAATATATGAAGAACACCAAAGATCAATCACTTAAAAAGAGCACGATGGTTGGAACGATCGTTCAAGTTATCGGTGTTGTGGTTGATGTACAATTTGAAGAAAAGGTCCCTGCAATTTACGAAGCGCTTGAGACAGCCCATCCTGCCAATAAAGGAGATGTTCTCATTCTAGAAGTTGCAGGACACCTCGGCGATAATCGAGTACGAACGGTGGCGCTTGGTCCGACAGATGGCCTACATCGAGGAGATAGCGTAGTAGCTACAGGAGCACCTATATCTGTTCCAGTCGGAAAATCCACTCTTGGAAAAATATTTAATGTCGTGGGTCAAACGATTGATGGTTCAAAGGTGCCAAGTGGTACGAAACGCTATCCCATTCATCGACCGGCGCCGCTACTGACAGAGCAAAGCACCAAAATGGAAGTATTGGAGACAGGCATAAAAGTTCTTGATCTTATTGCTCCTTTTGTCAAAGGAGGAAAGGTTGCAATTTTTGGTGGTGCAGGTGTTGGCAAAACCGTAACTATTCAAGAACTTATCCATAATGTCGCAGAAGTTCATGGAGGCGTTTCAGTGTTTGCAGGAGTAGGAGAGAGAAGTCGTGAAGGCAATGATCTGTGGCATGAAATGAAAGAATCAGGAGTCATCGGAAAAACTGCTCTTGTATTCGGACAAATGAACGAGCCTCCCGGAGCAAGATTAAGGGTCGCTCTAACCGGGCTTACCATGGCAGAGTATTTTCGCGATGAAGAAGGACAGGATGTGCTTCTGTTTATCGATAATATTTTCCGGTTTGCTCAAGCAGGAAGTGAAGTGTCAGCACTTTTAGGACGCATTCCTTCTGCTGTGGGATACCAACCGACGCTTGCATCAGAAATGGGTGCGCTGCAGGAACGTATTACATCTACAAAAAAGGGTTCTATTACTTCAGTACAAGCAGTATATGTGCCAGCTGACGATTATACAGATCCAGCCCCTGTGGCCACGTTTGCCCATTTAGATAGTAGTATCTCTCTTGAGCGTTCCATAGCAGAGCAGGGTTTGTTTCCGGCTGTAGATCCGTTAGCGTCTAACTCCCGTATCCTTGAGCCGGCTGTCGTAGGGAAAGATCACTATGATGTAGCCCGCGGTGTACAGCGAGTACTGCAACGGTACAAAGATCTTCAAGATATTATTGCTATCTTAGGCATGGAAGAGCTTTCCGATGATGATAAGCGTGTCGTTTCGCGAGCTCGGAAAATACAGAGGTTTTTAACGCAACCCATGTTTGTGGCAGAAGCATTCACTGCCCGCGAGGGCAAATATGTCCCTCTGAAAGAAACGATACGAGGGTTTAAAGAAATTCTTGATGGCAAACACGACAGTAAACCCGAACAGGCATTTTATATGGTAGGAGGGATTGAGGAGGTCAAATAAGTGGCTTAGAGGATTAGAAGCTTAGATGTTTAGAGTAACTAAGCTTCTGTGTTGCTAAGCTACTAACCTCTCAACGCTATGAATACATTCCATCTCGAAATAATCACACCTGAGCGTAAGGCATACGAAGAAGAAGTTGACGAGGTATCCGTTCCGACTCCTGATGGAACAATCGGGGTACTCCCTCATCACGTAGCATTATTTAGCAGTTTATCTGACGGAGAAATAAAAATAACGAAAGACAAACGGGAATATTTTCTTGCGATCGGTGGAGGATTTATGGAAGTAACCGGTAATAATGTTTCTATTTTAGTTTCCCGGGCAGTTCATGCCGATGAGCTTAATGAAGCAGAAATAAAAAAAGCAGAAGCTGCGGCTAAAGACATTTTGTCTAAAAAAATCAAAGGTACAGAATATGCTACTGCTCAAGCTATCTTTCGACGATCTCTTTTGGAATTAAAAGTATTACGACGACATAAAATCCGTCATAGCTCCCCAATGGGAATACATTAATGTTGACATCATACGGTAACTAGCGTAGACTTCTAGAAATTTTTAAAATATTTTCATTATGAAAGTTAGTGATGTCATGAGCCGGAAACTTCTAACTGTTGATGCTGATGCGACACTTCGGCAGTTGTGGAAAACAATTTTCAAAAGCCATATCAACTCAGTCCCTGTCGTTGACAAAAAACAAAAACTTTTAGGAATAATCAGCAAAGACGATATCCTAAAGCTTCTTTATCCCGACTATCAAGATCTTGTTGAGGACTTTTTTTCTGTCACGGACTTTGAGGAGATGGAAAAGCGGATTAAAGCTCTTGGAAGTAATAAAGCAAAAGATATTATGCGAAAACGGGTTGTTTTTACGAGAGAGGATACTCCTATTATGCGTGCACTTTCGCGAATGATTGTACGAAACGTCAATCAACTTCCGGTCTTATCTGACAAGGATAAAATTGTGGGCATGGTCACCAAAGGGGATATTTTTTATGCGCTATTTAAATCGCAACTATCTCCTAAAATGTCTCCTTTTAAAAAACATCCCAGCAAAAAATAGATTATTTGATATTTTTTTCTTCTGTTTATTGAAAATTTCTGTGGAATAGTCTGTTTTTTTTGGGTATTGACAGATTTTACATAAAACTCTATTCTAATTAAGAAACGATAGATAATTAATGGAGTAAAGTATCACGTTTTATTGAAAATTATCAGATTTATTAAAAAATGTTAAAAACAACTGAATACGTAAAAGTTTCCTCGTATGAGGGGAAAAAGGGAGAAGTAAAAAAGGTTGTCCTTTTGTACTCCGGAGGACTTGACACGTCGGTTCTTATCAAATGGATACAAGAAGAATATAAAGCAGATGTTATTGCACTCACTATTGATATTGGACAACTGACAGACGACCTGAACGAAGTTCGAAAAAAGGCTTTGAAACTCGGAGCAGTCAAGGCACTGGTCATTGACGCAAAAGATGAATTCGCAGAGGAATATATAAGCCGAGGGATAAAGGCGAACGCTTCCTATCAAGGGTATTACCATCTATCCACCCCAATCGGACGACCACTTCTAGCCAAATGGGCGGTCAAGGTTGCCGCAGCTGAGGGAGCCGATTGTATCGCTCATGGTTGTACTGGAAAAGGAAATGACCAGGTGCGTATCGAAGGGACAGCACTTGCTCTTAATCCGGACATAAAAGTTATCGCTCCTGTTCGGGAATGGTCGATGGGTCGAGATGAAGAGCTTGTATACGCAAAAAAGCATGGAATTCCGACCAGACAAACCGCAGAAAAATTATATTCGTATGATGACAATATGTGGGGAGTGACCGGAGAAGGAGGAGAAATAGAAAACCCGGCGCTTATACCACCTCTTGAAAAAATTCTTCTCCTTTGCGCACTTCCCCAGAACGCTCCTGACCAGGCTGAACTTCTCACGATAGATTTTGTCAAAGGGTTACCTGTTGCAGTAAACGACAAGCACATGAAACTTGCTGATATTATTTCGGTTCTTAACAAAATTGGCGCCAAACATGGCGTCGGGATAACGCACCATATCGAGGATCGCGTTGTTGGGATTAAGGTTCGTGGTTTGTATGAGGCGCCGGCAGCAGAGATAATTATAAGTGCGCATCGCAATCTGGAAAAATATGTATCGACCCGTCAGGAAAATGAGTTTAAGTCAATAATCGATACCAAATGGGCGTACCTTTGCTACGGCGCTTTGTGGCTGGAGCCTCTGATGGATGACCTTAATGCCTACATTGATCAGGTAAACAGGAAGGTGACCGGGAAAGTAACGCTTCGGCTTTATAAAGGCACCGCTGAACCCGTTGCCGTTGAAACGCCCAATACGATATTTGAGGAGAAACTTGCGACATTTATGGCTTCATCGGCTTTTAACCAAAACGCGTCAGCAGGGTTTATCGAACTTTATACGCTTCAGATGCGGCTTGCGCAACGCGGAGAAAAAACCGTTTTAATATCAATAGGAAAGAGAAGAAACAAAATAAAACTCCTCGATGATTCCAGGCACCTGCAAGAGCTAAAATATAAAATTTATGCTACGTACAAAACACATAAGTTTTTACGGGCAAATGATATCGAAGCAATCCTCGTTAATAAAATTTCACAACCACACCTTAAGCCCAATTTGCTCGATCTATTGCAGCAAAACCGATTTGATCTTGTACTCAATATTCCTACAGGAAGTAAAGTGAAACAAAAGGAAAAAACTGACGGGCAACTCATCCGCGAATACTGCATAAAAAATAAAGCGCATCTAATAACGGATGTTGAAGTCGTACATAATTTAATCGAACAGTTGTTTGAAGCGAAAGCAAAAAAGGGGTAACATATCAGTATAATGAATGATGATCGATGGGATTTTAAGAAACAGATTGTTTCTGCCATACAAAAAAATGGTGGGTGGATAAATGCTCATGCGCATTTTGATCGGGCTTATACTATCTCACCTTCGCTTCTTCATCAGGCGCACGCTCTCCTTGAACAGAAATGGACTCTTGTCGATGGTATAAAGAAAGCATCAAGTGAAGACGATTACACCGAGAGAATTGAAAAAGCAGTTCAGAGCATGGTTCATCAAGGGGTAATACAGTGTGCAACGTTTATCGATGTTGATCCGCTTAGCCAGATGCGAGCGCTCAATGCTGCAGTTACTATAAAAAAGAAATACAAAAATAAATTAAAACTTTCTCTCATTAATCAAGTTCTTAAAGGCGTGGTGACCAGAGAGGGTCGCCGGTGGGCAGAAAAAGCTTTGGAATATGTTGATATCATCGGTGGATTGCCTTCAAAAGACCGGCCGAATCACGAAAAACATCTCGACATTATATTTGGATGGGCGAAGCAAACAGGAAAAATGGTACATGTGCACATTGATCAAGAAAATAATCCGAATGAACGTGACACAGAGATTCTAGCGAAAAAAGTTATCAAACATGGTTTAGAAGGTAAAGTGGTTGCTATCCACGCCGTATCACTGGCTTCCCAAAATCAGAAATACAGAAGATACGTATATAAACTTATGAAGGCAGCTGGTCTATCTGTCGTATGTTGTCCGTCGGCGGCCCTTTCGATGAAAGCGGTTTCTGAAAAAGCACCGACGCATAACAGCATTGCACCTGTTCCAGAACTCCTTGAGGCTGGGATACCGGTAGCCATTGGGACAGATAATATTGCAGATATCTACCAACCGATGGTTGATGGCGATTTGTACACTGAACTTCGGTTTTTAGCTGAGACATGTCGGTTTTATGACATTGACAAGCTTGTAGAGATAGCGACGAGAAACGGAACAACAACGCTTGGTGGTATTCGTACATAGTATATTCTGGTTATATGGACGTAAAAGATCATAATCTTAGTATTACCTGCTATGGTGTCACATTTCCAAATCCGCTCGTTCTTCCTTCCGGTATTGCCCAGGAGATTCCCAAAGATCACGAACGGGCGATTGCAGCGGGTGCTGGTGGCATCACGACAAAGTCTTTGGCCGTTGAACCGCGTGAAGGATACCCACCACCGCGTGTCATTCGCTACGAGCATGGGTATCTCAACGCCGTCGGGCTGCGAGGGCCGGGCAAGGACAAGGGGGTGGAACTCATCCGGGATTTTCTCATGAGGTGCCCCGTGCCGGTCATCGTCAGTATTTTTGCGGCGAGTGTCGCAGACTTTGAAACACTCGCCGAGGCCATAATCTCCTTGAACCCGCCGATTCTAGAGCTTAACGTAAGCTGCCCTCACGTCACGAGCGAATTTGGGAAACCGTTGGGCATGGGTCCTGAATCCTCTGCGGTTGCGGTTAAAGCTGTCAAGAAACTCGCAAGGAAGATCCCGGTGATTGTCAAGCTTACTCCCAATGTTCCTGATATCGCTGAGGTTGCGAAGGCATGTGAGGATGCTGGTGCAGATGGTATTTCGGCAATTAATACCGTCGGGCCAGGTATGATTATTGATATCAAGATGCGTAAACCCAAGCTCGGCAACAAAAAGGGTGGCGTTTCGGGCGAAGGGATTCGGCCTATTGCGATTCGTTGCGTCTACGATATATACGAAGCGGTCAGCATTCCTATTATTGGAATGGGTGGTGTGACGACATGGCAAGATGTCGTTGAAATGATGATGGCTGGAGCGACACTCGTCGGTGTTGGAAGCGCTACCTATCACCGAGGAATGAGTGTATTTGAGGAAATCAAAATTGGATTGCAACGATACATGGAGAAAGAGAAAATCAAGAGTCTTACGGAGATCGTTGGATCTGCCCATAGATGACGGCACGAGAAACATGACGTTTCAACAAAAACTAGATACCGCAGTTAAGAAAAATGATTCCCTCGTCTGTGTAGGGCTGGATAGTGACATAAGGAAACTCCCAAAGCATTTAGAGAGAGAAAAATATCCTCAATTTACCTTTAACAAAGCGATTATCGATGCTACTCATGATTTGGTTTGTGCATACAAGCCCAACAGCGCTTTTTATGAAGCACGAGGGGTAGAAGGGATCGCGGAATTAAAAATGACGTGCGATTACCTTCGTTCGGTTTGTACAGAAATTCCAATCATTCTCGATGCGAAACGGGCAGATATCGGAAGTACCAATGAAGGGTATGTCACGTATGCCTTTGACTGGTTAGGAGTAGACGCGATTACGCTTCACCCGTATCTAGGCCGCGAAGCAATACAACCATTTTTGGATAGAAAAGAGAAAGGGTGTATCATGCTTTGCAAAACATCAAATCCTGGAGCTGGTGAATTTCAAGATTTGCGTGTTGATTCCGGGAATCAATCGGTCAAACTGTATCAGCAAATAGCAAAAAACGTTGCAAATAACTGGAATACTAATGGAAATTGTTTATTAGTGGTCGGTGCAACATACCCGGAAGAACTTGCCGAAGTCAGAAAGATTGCCGGAGACATGACGTTTCTCGTCCCTGGCATCGGTGCACAAGGTGGAGATGTTGAAAAAACAGTGAAAGCAGGCCTCAATAGCAAAAACTCTGGTATGATGATAAATGTATCTCGCACAATCATTTTCGCCAATGACCCGCCGATGGCGGCACGTCAGTTGAGAGATAAAATTAATAGTTTTCGCTAGAGATATATATGCCTAGTCAAGAAGTCATCAAAATCCTTAAGAACGTCGGTGCGGTAATTACCAATAGCCATTTCGTCTATACGTCCGGTAAACACGGGAGCGTATATATCAATAAAGATGCGCTCTACCCGCATACGGCGGAAACGTCTCAAGTCGGACTGATGTTTGCCCAAAAGTTTAAGGACATAGACATTGATGTGGTTGCAGGTCCGGCGTTGGGCGGTATTATTCTATCCCAATGGACCGCCTATCATTTATCAAGACTTAAGGGCAAAGAAGTGCTCGGTGTCTATACGGAAAAAACGCCAGAGAAAAATCAGGTATTCACCCGAGGATACGATAAATTGGTCAAGGGCAAAAAAGTTTTAGTGGTTGAGGATTTGACGACAACCGGCGGATCGGTCCGAAAAGTAGTCGAAAGTGTAAAGGCCGCAGGTGGGAACGTAGTAGCAGTATGCGTTATGGTCAATCGGGACCCAGTTAATGTCACCTCGGAAGTCGTCGGTGGACCATTTTCTGCGCTCGGAGTGCTGAAAGCGGAAGCGTTTGAGGAAAAAGACTGTCCGTTTTGCAAAAAGAATGTCCCTATAAATACCGACATCGGTCATGGAAAAAAGTATCTTGAAGAGAAAAAATCAAAAGCATTATAGTAGAAAAACTATTGCTATGTATCGTTAGTTTCTTCATGCTATACTTAGCATGCGTATGTCTGAAGATCCACTCGTACAAAAAGCCACGTCGATTATCCGTACGTACTTACCAAAGAGTGAATATCGCATGTTCCTATTTGGTTCACGGACGAGCCCGCACCATCATCCATACAGCGATATAGATATAGGTCTTGATGGTACGAAGCGTGTTGCCCTCAGTGTGATGGCTCAGATTGTTAATGCCCTGGAAGAATCTGATTTACCAGTGAGCGTTGATGTCGTGGATTTTTCCCGGGTGACACCGGAATTTGCCCACATTGCGCGTCAAAATTTACAACCACTATGACAAAAGAGCCGCAACGAGCCAAGTTAGAACAACTTTTGAAGGATGTAGCAAGCGCAAATATGAGGCTCAAAGAAGCGTTAGGACTTGAGCCTACGCGTATCCATAAGGATGCGACGATTCAGCGCTTTGAATTTACGGTGGAGCTTTCATGGAAAACCATGCAGGAAGCGGCGAGATTTATAGGGGAAGAAGCATTAAGTCCTCGGGATGCTATCCGTGTTTGTGCGCGGACACAAGTTATTTCCGATCCCGAGACATGGTTATCTCTACTTTCTGCCCGTAATATGACTGCACACGTCTATCGTGAGGCTATTGCCGATGACGTGTACGAAGAAGCTCATAAGCTCCCCGTGCTTGTGGAAGATCTTATCTCCCGCGTAATACACCGGATGGAATAAAAAAATTAAACAACTGGATGCAATGGGCGCCTTTTGATATACTGTATTTATGCCAGTTTCACCCATGCCGACCACGCTGCCACCAGAGTTTTATAAGTATTTTTGGGAGATAGACCCTGTGAGCTTGAACCCCAGCCAGCATGCCAAGTATGTGATTAATCGACTGTTGGACAAAGGCAATCTGGAAGCGGCGCGATGGGTACGTAGTAATTTTTCAGAACTTATAATTATTGATACTATCAAAACCCGGAGGGATTTTTCATTTAAGACTATAACGCTTTGGGCTGATTATTATAATATCCCGAAGGAGGAGATCAAATGCATGCAAGAACCTTATCGCTCCATGCACAAGAAGTCTTGGCACAACTAGGTAAAACTACTCTTTTGTCCAATATGTATTTGGCCGGGGGGTCAGCGCTTGCGCTTTATATCGGACATCGTATATCTCATGACTTTGACTTTTATATTCGTGGTAATGTGTTGGCTTTAAACCTCGCTCGAGATCTTGCACAAATAGGAAAATTTACGGTGGATCTTTTGGAGCCACCACACACACTCTTAGGAGAATTTAACGGGGTTAAAATAAGTTTTTTCAGATATGAATACAATATGCTTGAGGAATATGTTTACTATCAAAATGTAGCACTTGCTTCAATAAAAGATATCGCTGCGATGAAGCTTTCTGCTATATCCGGTCGGGCGACAAAACGTGACTATGTGGACTTATACGTTCTTGCTCAACAGCATAGTTTTGAAGATATGTTTTCCTGGTACGATCGCAAATTTGGTGTGCTAGGTAATAATACGTATGTTATGATTAAATCCTTAGGTTATTTTGAAGACGCAGAGACAGATGTATTGCCGAAACTCTTTATCGATGTCACGTGGGAGCAGGTAAAATTATTTCTTCATGCGCAGTCACTTCGTTTAGCAAAGAAGCTATTATAGTGTATGACATTTCCCTGTTGACAAAATGCTATGGGATTGGGTAAAGTGAACATTCAACAAAAGAAAAAAGGAGGAAAAATGAACGCGGAAGCTACAATTGGTATGGCTAGCGCGGATAAAACTACTCTTGATTTCGGAGGCTATCCTATCGAAGTACATTCTGCTTTACCTGGAACGCGAATAAATATTTTACCGGAGTTAGTTGATCCTTCGGATTTTCATGGCGATTCACGAGTAGATCATGTTGTTCGATTTGGAGGGGCATTTGAGGAATTAATAGGTAAAGACAATGGACAATTTGGTGATTGGGATCCTAATGCTTTACCTAGAGCAAATATCATTGTAATGGAGCATCATTATCCCGAAGCACAAATACTCGTTGGTCAAATTAATAGTCTGGCTGAGCGGTTTATTCAAGATGCTAGAACTTACGACGATAAAGGTGCATGCAAAGAGTATTTCGATTTAGCACGTAGAGGATATGATCTACTAAGACAACATGAAAAAGAACTTGGATTTTCATTTCATGGTACTACGCCAGTAAGCTTGGAACGTGCTGGTTTAGTATCCACACGATTAGCCTTAGGGCTAGGCACAGACGATTCAGTCGTATCAGAATTTCGTGTTGTGACGAAAAGAACACATTTAAAAGGTGAACCACCTACTCATCTTACTGCAACAGTATCTTGGCGTGAACCAGATATATTAGCCGATGCAATTGGAGGTCAAGAAATTACCGTTGCTGATTTTGTTAACCCAGCATCAGGAGCATCTGTTGCAGCTTTTATTGCGGCTGCTAGAACGCGTGCTATTGCTCCAGATATTATTCATTTTCGTTCAATTTTTGCAACGAGCCAAGGAGTTCTTTTTATGAGACAGGTATTAGACCAAATGGGTATCAATTCTACATTTTATGCATTAGGAGACTGTCGAGAATTAAATGAACATTATTATTTAACAGGAGGAAAACCAGTAGGGGATGCAGGACATGCACTTCGACATTTTCTTCCAAAAGGATATACACAATAATATCTGTTATTGACTTCGTTTATTACCATCTGCTATCTTAGGCTGTGCCCGGCAAGAAACCAGCTTATATATTCGTATCAGGCGGAGTCCTTTCTGGATTAGGGAAAGGCGTTACCGCAGCTTCTATCGGCCTCCTTTTACAATCACGAGGATATAAAGTCACCCCGGTTAAGTGCGAGAACTACCTCAATATTGACTCAGGCCTTATAAACCCCATCGAGCACGGCGATCCGTTTCTTTGCGAAGACGGTACTGAATCGGATATGGATATGGGCACCTATGAAAAGTTCCTCAACAAAAACGTCCTTAAACATAATTTCATCACCATGGGGCAGATATATCAGGAAGTGATACGAAAGGAGAGGAATTTTGAATATAACGGAGAAGATGTCGAAATGCCTCATGTCACCGATGAAATAATCAAGAGGCTTGATGAAGCTGCAAAAATCGAAGACGCCGATATCGTCGTTGTTGAATTAGGGGGAACAGCTGGCGAATACCTCAACGTGCTCTACTATGAAGCCTCACGAGTCCTTAAAATCGTCAAGAAGGCACCAGTGATCCATGTGCATGTCAGTTACGTTCCTACTCCGTCCCATTTAGGGGAACCCAAGACTAAACCTACTCAATTATCGGTAAAATTTCTTCAATCTATGGGTATTCAACCGGATTTTATCGTCTGCAGAAGCGAAAAGGCGATTGACATACGAAGACGTGAACGACTTGCGATGTTTTGCAATGTAGAGGCTGACAATGTTATCAATAATCCTGACGAGGAAACAGCATACGCAGTACCAAATACATTTGAAGAGCAACAATTTGCACAAAAAATACTCTCGATGCTTAATCTGGAATCCAGAGAAGTACATCTGGACGCTTGGAAAAATCTTCTGACAACAGTGCACACGAGTAAGCAAAAATCATTAGAAATTGCTATCGTTGGTAAATATTTTGCTACCGGCGACTATGAGCTTCGCGATAGCTATGCGGCCCTCATGGACGCGCTTGATCACGCCGGTTGGCATGAGGGAGTTTCGGTGAAGACGCGCTGGATTAATGCTCAGCGAATAGAGAAAGGTGAAGACATACATGTTCTTCTTAAAGGAGCATCTGGAATTATTGTCCCGATTGGCTGGGGACCACGAGGAGTAGAAGGGATGATACAAGCGATTCAGTACGCACGCGAACAAAAAGTTCCCTACCTGGGATTGTGTTATGGTATGCAACTAGCAGTCGTTGAGTTTGCCAGAAATGTCTTAGGTCTATCTGACGCAAATACCGTTGAGTGTAATCCGGATATTAAACATCCAGTCATACACCTTATTCCTTCTCAAAAAGAAAAAATGCAGCGGCGAGCGTATGGTGGAACAATGCGGTTGGGGAGATGGGAAGCAAAAATTTTATCTGAGTCGCTTGCTGATACAAGCTATAGTAAGTGGAACGGGTATAGCGATGCAGCTAAAAAAATTGTTGGCGAAAGGCATCGACACAGATACGAATTTAATGATGAGTATACTAAGCAATTAGAAGAAAAGGGACTTGTTATCTCCGGAAGATCAGTGGTAGAAAATCTTGTTGAAGTAGTAGAGCTTCCCAAATCTGCTCATCCGTTTTTCTTAGGGACCCAGTATCATCCGGAATATAGGTCTCGTCCATTGTCACCGCATCCTTTATTTATTGAATTTATACGAGCCTCAAAACAATGACTTTCTGGGAAGAGAATTCGTCGCTTACTGCCCTGACCCATTTAGACGGAAGAAATGCATCTAAGGTATCCGTCCTTCGACCATATTTTTCCGAATTTGCGTGGATGAAAGCGCGTCTAGGGGTCGTAATTTCTTATTGCAAGATTATCGCTCTAAAAGTGACTAAGCGAAAGTTATCTGTGCACGATATAAAGGCTATTGATGCAATTCATACCACATTTTCTCTTTCCGATGCGCAAGAGATTGTCTCCATAGAAAAAACAGTAAACCACGACCTTAAGGCTCTGGAAACTTATCTGACTCGTAGCTTTAAAAGGTTAAACCTTTTAAAGCTAATTCCTTTTGTGAACCTTGGCGTAGGGTCGGAGGATATAAATTCTATAGCACTTGCACTTCTACTAAAAAACAGTAGGGGAGAGGTGATTGTTCCTGCATTACAACAGATTTTTTTATCACTTAGCAGCCTTAGTCAAAAGGAAAAAAATACCTATATGATTGCGCGAACCCACGCACAACCTGCAAATATCACGACGTTTGGAAAAGAAGTCGCGGGTTCCCTACTAAGATTGTGCGACGAGTTTGAAATATTCTCATCTCATTCTTTTACTGCAAAGTGTTCCGGAGAAGTTGGTTCCTATCAAGCGTATTTGGGCGTTGATTCTAGGGTTGACTGGATTTCATTTACAGATCATTTCATCAAGTCATTTGGACTTCATCCGTCGCATGGAGCTACACAAATAGCTCCTTATGACAATTTATCCCGGTATTTTCAATCTCTGTACCGAATAAATACAATTTGTATCGATTTTTGTAAAAACATGTGGCTCTATGTGCTTTTAGGTTATTTACGAGTGAAGAAGATTGAAAAGGAAGTAGGATCAGCAGGGATGCCCCACAAAGTAAACCCAATTTATTTTGAAGGAGCCGAAGGAGGACTAGAAATGGCAAATGGAGTCATCGAAGCTCTCGTACGAAAACTTCCTATAAACCGATTAAGCCGTGATTTTTCTGACTCGACCCTCCGAAGAAATATCGTTTTGCCTCTTGCATATAGTCTTTTATCCTATCAGAGTATAGTCGAAGCGTTAACGCGAATTGAAGTAGATAGAGAAGCGATCGCAGCAGATATTGATTCTCATCAGGAAGTGTGGCTTGAGACAGTAAAAGCCTACGGAACTGTTCACGGTATAGTAGATATGTATGAGAGGTTAAAAAAAGAGACACGAGGTCGCGTCTTATCAAAAAATAACCTTGAAAAGCTTGTAATGGAATTACCGTTAAAGAAATCAGAAAAGGTTGAACTTTTATTTCTCTGTAACGGACGGGGAAATCCTTATTCCTCATTGATCGTTTCGGAAGCGATAAACAAAGCCAATAACCTAATGAAATTAATAGACTAAGGGGTTGAACCCCTGTTTAGGGCGAAAGGGGTTGAACCCCTGTTTAGGGCGAAATAACAATGAAGCAATCTTTAATCGTTGTTGGCCTCCAGTGGGGTGATGAAGGAAAAGGGAAAATCATAGACGCTATTGCTCCAGCATTTGACTATGTCGTTCGCTGGAATGGCGGAAATAACGCAGGACATACCGTGGTCGTTGATGGAAAACGATTTCCCCTATCGCTTGTTCCATCTGGAGTACTACAAAAAAAGAAACTCCTTATTGCCCAAGGAGTTGTTATAAATCCTAAGGTACTTCTGAGTGAAATAAAAATGCTTGAAGGCGCTGGATACCGTGTTGATCTCACTATTGATCCTCGGGTTAATATCGTCATGCCCTACCATCAATTCATGGATAAAGCAAACGAACAGTGGAAAGGGAAAGACGCAACAGGAAGCTTACATTTAGGTATTGGCTACTGTTATGAGGATAAAAACAATCGAGCAGGAATACGGCTTGAATTTTTAGTCCGTCCTGAGATCTTGAAGACTAAGCTTGAGAAAATTGTGCCCTTAAAAAAAGCAATTATTGAAAGGGCATATGGGATGAAAACCGATATGACAGTTCAATCGATTTTGGATGAATATATCCCATACGGAAAAAAACTCAATAAATATGTGGGCGATGTTTCTTCTCTTGTAGACACAAAAATCACATCACATTCATTTTTATTTGAACAAGCGCACGGGACAATGCTTGATCCTGTTTTTGGTACCTATCCATATACTGTGGCTCCACCAACTATATCTTCAGCAGTTTTTCCAAGTGTTGGTTTGGCTCATCGATCAATGTCTGTACTTGGTGTCGTAAAAGCATATACGACGCGTGTAGGGAATGGGCCGTTTCCGACAGAACTATTTGACGGTACAGGTGATACAATTCGTGCACATGGAAATGAGTTTGGTACGGTATCAAAACGTCCACGAAGATGCGGATGGCTTGATATACCAGTTCTTCGCTACGCAGTACGACTTAACGGTGCCTCATCTTTGGCTTTAACAAAATTAGATGTTTTATCTGGTATCAAAACATTAAAAATTTGTATAGGATATAAAATTGGTAAAAAAATATTGAAAGAGTTTCCTTCTGAAATTTCTTTATTGCCAGAGTGTAAACCTGTTTACCGATCCTTTCCTGGATGGAATGCTGACATAGGTCAAGTAAAGCAAAGAAGTTCGTTACCAAAAGAAGCAAAGCGATATCTATTATTTTTAGAAAAACAACTTACCGTTCCCATACAATACTTATCCGTGGGAGCTGAGAGAAAAGCATTAGTAAAAATATGAAAAACATTCCCCTCGGGCTTACCTATGATGATGTGCTCCTGATACCCCAGAAATCTTCCATATCCTCTCGATCTATGGTGGATACCGGAACGAATCTATCCCGTAATATATCTCTTGCTATCCCTTTTGTTTCTTCAAACATTGACACGGTTACAGAGGCCGCGATGGCAATCACTATGGCAAAACTCGGTGGCATTGGCATCATACACCGTTTTATGACAATCGATCGGCAGGTTGAAGAAGTGACTCGAGTAAAGCGTTCTGAAGGGTTTATCATGGGTACTCCCTTTACACTGTCTCCTGATCAAACAGTAGCAGAGACCCGTCCTCTTATGAAAAGTCATAGAGTAAGTAGCGCCATAATCGTTGATAAAAAAAATAAAGTTCTTGGACTCGTTTCAGAACGGGATATGTGGTTTTTGACCGATGAGTCTCTTTGCATGAAAGACATTATGACTCCGGCATCAAAACTAATTACTGCAGATATAAACGTTACGTTAAAAGAAGCGCGGAGTATATTTCGACAGCATAAGATAGAAAAATTACCCATGCTCCATAAAGATGGTACGTTGGGAGGGCTTATTACATCTCGAACGGTACTGAATGAAGATATTTACCCCAAAGCGACAAAAGATGGAAAAGGGAGACTACGCGTCGGAGCTGCGGTTGGGGTAGTCGGTGACTATGTAGATCGAGCAAAAGAACTTATCAAAGCAGGCATAGATGTCATTGTCGTTGATATCGCTCATGTGCATTCTGCTCATGGAATGACCGCGATAAAAAAACTTCGTCGTCTCTGTCAGTCTGTGGATTTGATTGGAGGCAATATCGCTACAGGAGATGCAGCAAAAGACTTAATACGTTTGGAATGCGACGCGATAAAAGTAGGCATAGGTCCTGGCGGGATTTGCATAACCCGTATCGTTGCTGGCGTTGGCGTCCCACAGCTCTCGGCGATTATGGAGTGTGCTAATTTTGCAAAAAAAGCGACAATTCCGCTGATTGCTGATGGCGGGACAAATTACCCTGGTGACATGACAAAAGCTCTTGCAGCGGGTGCGTCAAACGTCATGATAACCGGCTGGCTTGCAGGGACTGACGAAAGTCCAGGTAGCATTATCTTGCGAAAAGGGCAAAAATATAAAGTACATCGTGGCGCTGCGTCATTTAGCGCAGTAGCTTCGCGTATGCTTTCGGGAGTGTCCGGCCAGGTTCGGAAGGAACTTGCGGAAACAGAGATAGATCGGCAACTTGAGGAAATTGTGCCCGAAGGAGTAGAAAGTTTTGTACCATATAAAGGTTCTGCCAAAGACGTCATACATCAACTCGTCGGAGCAGTAAAGTCTGGTATGAGCTATTGTGACGCAAAAACTATAGCCGATCTTTGGAAAAATGCACAATTTACACAAATTACTGCATCGGGTCTTCGCGAGTCTACCCAGCATAATGTTGAGGAAATGTGACATTCATGCTACCATAAGTGTATAATCTTCTTTGCATGAATGTCATCCAGAGGAGCGAAGCGACGAAGGATCTCATGTAATATTACTTATGGCAAACCAAGTGAAGTGGACATCAGGCGAAGGTCAGGAGCAAAAATCCGTCATGTTTCACGTCGGAGATACTATTCGTGTGCACTATAAACTTATAGAAAAAGAGAAAGTCGCCGGCAAAACCAAGAGAGAAGTTCATGTGGAAACTCATGAGCGCACGCAGGTGTTTGAGGGGATCGTTTTAGCAATTAAAGGAAGTACGGTCAATACAATGTTTACCGTACGGCATATCGGTGCTGCTGCTATAGGCGTGGAGCGTATATTTCCATTAGTATCTCCATGGATTAAAAAAATTGAAGTTAAAAAACGTGGGGATGTCCGACGGGCAAAAATATATTACTTGAGGTATCGTACTGGCAAATCTGCAACTCGTATCGATGAATTATCGCTCCGACCCGCCACCTCTGCGTAAAAAAGATCCTCGCAAAAAAGCCCTCGGCAAAAAGGGAGAAGATTTCGCCTCTGCCTATCTTTCAAAGCATGGCTACCGGTTGCTCGAACGTAATTTTCAAAAGCGTTACGGAGAACTTGATATTATTTGCGTTAAAGACAAGACACTTATATTTGTTGAAGTAAAAACCCGAGTCGGCCACGCATTTGGGAGACCAGAAGAATCCGTGACTCCAAGAAAATTAGCTGAAGTAAAGCAAACCGCGCTCTATTACAAAATGCTGCATCCAGAGTTGCCTGATGCTCTTCGTATCGATGTCATCGGTATTGAGCTTGATTTTGACGAGACGCTTGTCTACTTCAATCACATCCAAAACGTAACTTTATAAACAGAGTCATTGTATTGGTGATTTGAGGACGGAGGGGGAAAAAAAGCTTGTTGCAACAATTCAGATATAGTATTTTTGTTTTGTGAGTCGGCTGAGATTCGAACTCAGAACCAATAGCTTAAAAGGCTACTGCTCTACCGTTGAGCTACCGACCCGTAGTCGTATTATAACAAAATGAAGCTAGTTATGAACAATCAAAGTGTCTATCTTTGTAAGATTATACTTACGTTGTCGTTGTAAACTATAGTCCAATGGGGATCTTTTTTCAGCAGAACTATAAGAGGCCATAGTTTATTTGTCGACGCAAGAACGGTATCAATTTGATAATTATCCAGAATCGATTCCCACCCAGATTCTGCAGAGATGAGTCTCATGTACACGTTTGCAAACGATTCGCCATTCGAATAAAACGTATCCATCCTACCATCGAAAAAGAATCGTTTATTCGGGAAATTCCATTCTAGATAACCGCCCCAATTTGCATCGTTTAGAAGTCGCGGAGAGACACCGTTACGCTTCATATATTGCGTAGCTCCATATGGCAAAGCGTATGGTAGGAAGCGTGCGGCATATACTTGTTGGGAAGTGTATTCGGAATGCATCCGGTAGACTGATTGAACGGTATGGCCAATCACAATAAGAGCAAGGGTGCTTAATGCCACATATACGGGTACGAGTGAATATGATCGAATACGTTTTATGGCAAATATTTTTTTAAACATGTCATCAACTGTAAGGGTGATTTCCGGTATGAGTAGGACGATAAGTGGTAATATAAAGCGGCGGGAGAAAAGGCTAAATATATAAAAAATTAGAGTAATGATTGCTTGTTTTGGACGAGTTTTTAATGTACGAAATACAACGATGCAACAGAGGATACTTATGCAAATGCCAAAAAGGAGACTACTTGATAACCCTCTCGTAAAAAGTGGTGCCCAATCAGGATTTTTTATAGCGCTCACCTGATGGATCAATAGCCAGATGGCCTCAAGATGCGTACGTACCCCATACGGATTGATTAGAGTTCCAGCAAGAGAACAAATAAAAAGAAGAATGTAGTTTCTAATATTTCGTAAATGAAGGAAAGTTTTTCCTGTTTCAATAGCGATAAGTGTCGCAAGAAATGCGAGACCCAACAGAAAACCACCATGGAGATTTACCCAGAGCATGAAAAGAATGGAAAATATAAACAGAATCCATTTGGAGTATGTTATTTTATATAACTGAAACAGGATGAGTACTAGAGATAGTCCGACGAATGAGATGGCTTGTGTACGCTGGTACACAATAAATGAAACGAGAGGAACAATAAATAATAAAGAAAAAAATAGTGACAGGAATGTAGTTTTTTTATATGTAGACAAAAGAATAGTAATACCTAGAGCTAAAAGGCTACTATAAAAGATTGAAATTCCCCATAAGCCGAAGTGGGTATAGAGAAAATATAATATGACTTCCGTAAGCCATGAGTGATACACGTATGGATATGTAGGCTGAGAAAAAGAGAATATATCTTGGGTTGGAATTATACGAGTCATCCAGATAAATCTGCCAACCGCTAGATGCATCCAGAGATCAAAATCGTAGACAATTCGTAGGGACAATAGAAAAGATAGGAAAAATATAATTATGGTAACTACTTTTTTCCTTTTTTCCATTTTGGTGTATCAGTAAGTGGGGAAAAGAGATCGTCGCGAGGGTTGATTTTAAGATCTTCGATTTCTTTTTCTGTGGGAGGTTTCTCTAAAAACTGCACAAAGGAAACATCCCGGATTACCGCTAGTGGAGTCTGTTCATCTCCTTGACCCATGATAAGATCTGCCGAAGCAGCAAGTCCGTCGATGACACTTGCTTTGGTCATTCGTAATTTTTTTCCATATATATCAGGTTCTCCTATATAATTTTTTAATGGCTCAAAACCACACCAGGATAGCCCAACTCCTATTGTCCCCCAGCGTAACGGAGTAGCTCGCGTATCTGTTACCATAACGCCAATTTTGTTTATTTTGTGTGTAATTCTTAAATGCTTCCAAATATCTGCAGTTATTTGGTGTATATTTTTCGGCCAAAGGACAAAATACCCATTGCCGTTGCTCTCGTCAATTCCACTACTGGCGATTAATATATTATCTTTTATTGTGAGCATCACGTAGTATCGCGACAGCGGTTTATCGATATAAAACTGCGCCTCTTTGCGAATCAATTCATTTTTGTCAATTGAACCATCATTTTTTACGACCTGTCCTTGACATATGCTAACTATTTTTGATGTAACAATGACTACATCTTTCTCCTGGAGATTGAGAAGATATCGATCAAGTATGGCAAAAATATCCTCGCCAATAGTTACCTTATGAGTTTTCACCGCCGTCACAATCATATGTAGCACGAGTATACGATACTCACGCTAGTTCACAAAATATTGTTTATTTGCTTCTCATTCTACCTATGCTAGTATAGCTATGAATTTCTCTATGATTTTAACTTTTATTTCCATTGTTTTTTTCTTTTCAGGAATATCCGGTCTTATCTATCAAATTGTATGGACGCGTATGCTACTTCTCAATTTTGGTTCCACAACCCATACAATAACTGCAGTTGTTTCTGCATTTATGACAGGACTTGCGATCGGAAGTTTCCTCGGCCCGAAAATTTTTAAAAAATTAACAAACTACTTTCTTCTTTATGCAGCTATAGAGTTTGTCATCGGTATAAGCGCACTCCTTACCCCATTCTTTTTTGAAAAAGCAACGTCTATCTATACCAGTTTTTATGCAGTATATCCATTCCCAATTTTATTATTGATTACAAAATTTTTTCTTATTACGCTTGCTCTTCTTCCTGCAACTATTGCGATGGGAATGACGTTACCCATACTTGTCCACTATATAACTCAAAAATTTAGGGTCAGTGTCGGAAAAACAGTGAGCATTCTTTATGCAGTCAATACCTTTGGTGCCTTTGTCGGGACACTTTTGAGCGCATATGTCCTTATTGAGGTATTTGGACTACGCAGTTCGCTTTATATAGCCTGTAGCATAAATTTCATTCTTTCTATCGTCGTTTTTGCAATGTCAAAAAAGCAATATGTACTACCAAAAGAAGATCAAGAACCTGCAAGTAGTGAATCAACCTATACGAGTTTATACACAAAGGCCAGTATTCGATTCGCTCTTGTTATTTTTAGCCTGTCTGGACTTGTTTCTATGGCTTATGAAATATTATGGATTCGAATGCTCACTCCCATAAGCGGGACGTATATCTATGCATTTTCATCAATTCTCGCGTTATTTTTTATGGGAATTATCATCGGTAGTCTCATCGCATATTTCGTAAAAACTCGATATTTACTCAGTAGCTTTGGCTTTGCACAAATAGGCATCGGTATTGGCGCGATATCTTCTGTGGTTATCGCAAGTTCTCGTTTTCAACTATCAACATGGGCAATTGAAGCACTCATTATACTTCCAGCAACAATTTGCATGGGGCTGACGTTTCCGTTTATATCCCGTTTTGCTCGCGTCTCTGGCGCAGGAAGCTTTGTCGGAACAAGCTATGCGGTCAATACCATAGGCTCACTTGTGGGTCCGTATATTGCTTCGTTTCTCCTTTTGCCATTTTTTGGAACAACGCGGTCTATTATGCTTCTTGGGTTTGTCAATATTATTTTTGGTATTATTCTATTTCAAAAAGAATCGATACAGAAAGGAAAAGCCATTCGTAGTATCGTCACGAGTGGCATGCTGATCGTCTGTGTCACAGGATTACTATTCCTAATTCTACAACCGCAAGTATTTTATGAACGAAGTGTTTCTCAAATTCTTCAAAAAGTAACCGGAGGATCGTATAAATACATTTACAAAGAAGATGAGACCGCATCGGTGATTGCCTGGAGCAATGAAGATGGCAGCGATCATGGACTCCTTGTAGATGGTGTTGGTATGAGTTCGCTTGTCAATGAAACAAAGCTCATGGCGCATATCCCGATACTCCTCCATCCTGATCCTAGCAATATGCTTATTATTGCCTTTGGACTGGGGACGACCCATCGATCTGCTCTTTCTTATGATATTGACGTAGATTCTGTTGAACTTGTTCCTTCCGTACCGAAAGCATTTCCTTTGTTTTTTTCTGATGCTTCATCCCTCCTCACAAATCCCAAAGGGAATATCATCATTAATGACGGACGAAATTATGTACGGATGTCAAAGAAGAAATACGATATTATCGCTATTGATCCTCCTCCTCCCGTTAACAGTGCAGGAACAACTGTGCTTTATTCTAAAGAATTTTACGAGCAATCTAAAAAATTACTTACCGAAAATGGCATGGTGTCACAATGGTTGTTTTACGGTACACGAATAGATGATTTTCGTATGTTAGTAAAAAGTTTTATCGATGTGTTTCCATACGTCCAGGTGTTTTTATCTCCGCAGGATATAGGAATCTATGTCATTGGATCTGTAAAACCCATGTCAGTTGATAAAACTACAATTGAACAAAAACTATCGAAGTATACTAAAGCGAACAATGATATAAATGAATGGTCAAAATGGGATAGCGACCGGATCGTTAAGCTCTATGCAGGTGACAAGGGGATGCTTGAGCGGTTTGCAAAAGGAGCGTCAGCTGTAACTGATGATCATCCACGGACTGAATATTTTCTTTTGCGCCAAACATTTACAACTGTTGATGCTATGAGTACCTATAGCCTCCTATATCCTGATACAAAATGATTTTTTTAATGATTGATCTTACGTCAAATGGAAACTAAGTAATATATGGTAATTGTTGAGCCCAAATTGCCTTTTTCTGAATTAAGTGTAGATACCCTCTCTCTTCATGAAAAAATATTTCTTTCAGCGTTTCAAAAAGCGTATAGAAGTGGTGAGGGCACAGGTCCACAAGATAGATTTACGACAGCGTATAAAATCGATCCACGTGGTTTGCGAATGCATGCAATAAGAGTAACTCAAGCAGATATTCAAGAAGTAATAATGAATTTTAAATCTGATCCCAAGCGAGCGCTTGCTACAGGAAGAAATAATCTTCTCGCAATCCTGGGAGATGCAACTGGCGGTAATCTTACAGCAAGAAAATATCGGCTTGATAGATATTTGATCTCATACTTTGCTCTTATAGAAAAACTTGATCATGCTGCTTTCCCTCCGCAAGCTGATGTAACAAAAGTTCAGTATGGAGTACCAGACTATATTCCAGATGGTTTAAGTGACATGGGATCTGATCCAAAAATTGAACCAAAAGCACGAACACGAGAAAAAATACGAGTAGATAAAAAAGGAGTATTTCAACAAGAAAAACAATTTCTGAAGGAGCTTTTTGAAGAACTAGCATCAAATGGTTTTGATGTTACCGATGATCCCGACGCACTTGAAGCTATGAAGCAATTTATTATCGGAAGAATTTGTAACCATGTGTATACAACTGTTCAATACGATTATGCTCAAAAACTTAAACCACAAGCGCGATATAGATCCGTACTAGCATCTGAATATGATACCGAAGGTGTTTGTCGTCATAAAGCTATGCGCGCGCAGATATTATTTCAGGCGATGGGAATTACGTCTCGACTTTTAAAGTGTGATTTAAACGAAGAAGCTCATGTTGCCAATCTTGTACGGATAAATCATCAGTGGCATCTGGTGGATCCAACGAATCCAATATATTACGACGCTAAAACGGATAGTTATACGTTTGGAGGGTCGGCAACGAAAATATCACTTGATGATATAAAGCAGAAGCGAGAAATAACAATTAGAATTCCCGTTGAAAACGGCACACCAAAAATAAGAAGATATAAAGCGAGAGACAATATGTATTATAGAATTTTAAGAAATTAATTTTGACTTAGATCTTCTTGAAGAGATGATTTTTTAGGGTACAAAAAAGCCTCGCGCTTTAGCACAAGGCTTATTGTATATATCGAGTACTATTATTAAACAAGTTTGACGTTTTTGGCACTTGGGCCTTTTTCACCGTCTACAACATCAAACGTAACTGCTGCTCCAACTTGAAGCGCATCAAATGTTACGCCGTTTAAATCTTTAGAATGAAAGAATAGGTCTTTAGTTTCTCCATCTCGAGAAATAAAACCAAATCCTCTATCAGTTTTTGTTTTTATTGTTCCGTTCATAGGTATCTCCTTTCAGTCTCTCTAGTATACCACGTCTTTAAAAAAATTACTGCAATTCTAGCAAATTGAGCTTGTCTGTTAGGATTTGTTTCATTGTGGATATGCTTTTTGAATCATGGATAGATCCGGTTGCTACGTGTTTACGGAGGGGTTTAAACAGTTTTATTACCGAAAGTATCTTATTGTTATCAACAAGATCAGTCTTATTTAAAAATATAATTTCAGGTTTTTCAAGTAGCAACGGATTGTATGCCTTAAATTCCTGACGTACGATTTCGTATGCCTTTAGGGGATCATCGAGTGTGATGTCGATGCAGTGGACGAGTATTTTCGTTTTTTCGATATGTTTGAGAAATTTTATTCCAAGGCCAATTCCTTTGGATGCTCCTTCGATAAGTCCTGGAATATCGGCTATTGGGTACTTGCCAAGCATGCCTATATTTGGTTGAAGTGTCGTAAACGGATAAGCACCGATGGTAGGTGTAGCGTTTGTTAATACGGCAAGTAAGCTGCTTTTTCCGGCGTTGGGTAGTCCAATGAGGCCAACATACGCTATAAGCCGGAGTTCTACGAGGATTTTTTTTGACTGTCCTAATCCACCCAGTTCTCGATTTTTGGGTGACTGATTTGTTGCAGATTTAAATTTATAATTACCATAGCCACCAGCGCCTCCCCGTACTATAAGTACAGGTTTAAGGTTGTTTTCTATCTCAATGCAGAGTCCTGTATCCACATACGTGATTCGTGTACCAAGAGGCACGGGGATCACTATGTGTTTTGCGTTTTTACCAAACCCATTATGTTTTGTGCCGTTGCCCCCATTTTCACCGGTTACTTTTTTTTTGAAACGGAATTTATGAAGATCATACAGATTTGCTGAGCCCTGAAATAAGATGTCTCCACCGTTGCCACCGTTTCCTCCGTCAGGTCCGCCTTTTGATGTCATAGCAGTACGCCTAAATGTCGCTGCACCATTGCCCCCATCCCCGGCTTTTACAACCAGCGTCACAGTATCTATAAGCATAGATTACATTGTACCATTGAGACTGATCATTTCGTCTGTTTCACTTTTGAAATCAAATCAAGCGTATTTTAAGGTAAATAGTCAACTAAAGTTTTATTTGGACTAAATGGTATAATAATGCTGTTCTATCAATATATTCGTGTAACACTAAATATAGTATGAAAATTCTAGTTCTCATAGCTCATCCTGATGATGAAGTGATTATGTGCGGCGCCACAATAGATAAACTTGTGAAGAATCAGCATCGTGTTTATGTAACTTATTACACTCTAAATGACCAGGCGTATTTTAGAAAGGAAACACAATCAATGAGACGCCGGAGAGCAATGAAAGAAGCTATTCAAAGCAGTCAATTCCTTGGTTATGATGCTAATTTTTTGAAATTTCAAGACATGAAACTTGAAGAAAATAAAGGGCAACTAATACAAACAACTATTAGAGAAATTAGAAGAATTAAGCCAGATATCATCATCACCCATCACGCTGACGATAAGCATATTGACCACAGAACTCTTGGCGAAATTGTTCCAGAAGCTAATTTTCAAAGTGGTTGCGCACTTTGTGGCGGGCAACAGACATGGAAAGCACCTGTCGTATTGCAGGGAGAGATTGACCTGGAAATGACAGCTTCTTTTAATTTTCATATAGTATCGGCAGTATCAGAAAAAAACCTTAAAAGAAAAATAGAGTCATTTTTATTTTATGATTCAGTGAAGAATGAGCACGGAACGGATGGGAGTTGGTTACGTACCAAATTACAGCATATCGCAGAACTTCGAGGGATGTCCGTTGGAGTGGTTTTTGGTGAAGCATTCATAATAAATAATTATCAGCCATTGGGTCATAAAGCAATCGAGCTTATGAATTCATTTCTTGAATGAAGCGTTACCTTTATGAGTCTTATTCCTATATATAAATTAGTGTCCAGCTTCACGAGTAACATTTACAACAGCGGTCAGTGGATAGATGGTGCTAAAATGAAGGAACTTGAAGAAAAATTAAAAGAATATTTACATGTTCCGTACGTTGTATTAACGAATAACGGAACCTCTGCACTCCTTGCGGCATACTGGGTATTGAAAAGTAAATATAAAAATTTAATTATTGATCCGTATACTTTTCCTGCAGCGTACCAAGCTGCGAGAGTATTAAATTATACGGTGAATTTTAGACGTTTTATTCTCCGCAATAATAACAAAAAAGTAATGTCTTTCCCAAAATCGAGTCTGATGACTATCACGCATTTGTTTGGTCAACCTAACTATCTTCTTGCGCAAGAAAAAGCTGTCGATTATATAGAGGATGCTTGCCAGGCATTCGGAGCAAAGTATAAAGGGAAATTCGTAGGTACGTTTGGGAAAATCGGATGTTTCAGCTTCTATCCAACAAAATCACTTCATACATGCGGTCATGGCGGTGCAGTAGTTACGAGCGATGAACAGTATTATCGACAGATGAAAATTTTTATAGAATCCGGTCGGGAAAATGGAGTTATGACAGATTCAGTTGCACTTAATTTAAGAATTGATGAAATCAAAGCTGAATATCTTCTGAATGAACTGAAAGAATATGACAAGCGTATGTCTATACAGCGGGACATAGCGCATGAGTTTAAGAAATATATTCTGGGATATCAGCCGTTTTTAGAGGAGGAGGCTGGCAACTATCATACCTATTCAATTTTTAATTTGCTGATATCTGAGAAAGACAAATTTAGAACCTATATGGATAAATTAGGTATTCAGACGCTCGTTTACTACAGTGAAGAGATATTGCCCAAAGATCAAAGAGATTCCTATAGAGATGTGACTTCAGCTATTATTGCTATACCATGCCGCTGGAATCTCACCGAAAAAGAAATTCGTAGGTTAAAGCATGCGTTACAAGGATGGTTTTAATGAAAAAAATACTCAAAATCGGAGATACCGTTTATTCCCAAAGCCTGCAAAAATTCAGCAAATCGTACCTATCGGGATTTCCACAACGTGAACAATTTTTGTTGCAACATTGTAAAGAGATATCATTCACTTTCTTTCGTCATAGTATCGTAAAATCGATGGATGACGCGATCGGCGAAAGACAACGCTTACGAGCATATTTATCCACTAATAGTTTTGATTTTTTGATGGTAGATAATCCCTTGAGTGGTTTATTAATAGAAGACGATTGCAATATTCCTGTTCTATTTGACAGCATTGATTGGTATGACGAGATGTATCTGAAAGAATTTGGAGTAAATGCAACGTATTATTTATTACGATATGGACTTTTATTTTTGTTGAGAAAAGCGCAAAAAGTTGTCTCCCAGTCACCTGTAAATCTGGGTACATTACAACGATGGGGACTAGCGACGAAGGATACTATTATTATACCCAATGGGTATGATAAAAAGATATTTTATCCTTACTCGCTATCTCACGTATTAACATTAAAAAAAGCCCTTTCTCGAAAATATTCGTGTGATTTAATAAATAAGAAGATTGTCGTTTATACGGGTAAACTAGGAAGATTTTATGACAATCTCAAATTGATTGCCCGCGCTGTTCCAGATGAATATATATTTCTTATTGTTGGTGATGGACCTCTCAAAAATCAGATTCCAAGGCGAAACAATATTATTATGTGCGGTGCGGTTGATTATTCGGAAGTACCTACATATACAAATATTGCAGACGTACTCGTTTTTCCTGTCGAGGGTGATTGTAGCCCGATTGCGATAAGTGAATATTTAGCTATAGGGAAACCTATTGTTATGGGAACAGGTAGGGTTGATTGGCTACTGAAAGATGGAAAAACTGGATATTTGGTTGTAAATAGCATCAATGCATGGAGGACTGGTATTCATAAAGCGGTATTACTTAATAGATCATGCAAAAAATATAATACAGAGATGGCCAAACACCTCTCCTGGCAATACTTAGCAAAAAAATTTACCAATTTTGTATACGCATAATTTTATGACTGTTGCAATTATTGGGTTTGGGAAAATGGGCAAGCTTTATGATCGGTTGCTGTGCGCAAGCTACATCGTTGATATTCTTCCGGTATATAACAGGGTCTACTTTAGCCAGCTGGAAGAGTTTATATATTATGGACCAAAAATTGATATTGCTATTGTAGCTACTCCTACTCCAAGTCACTCAAATAATTCAAAATTACTGCTCGAAAGCGGATACAACGTGTTATGCGAAAAACCCATTTGTTTTTCATCAGATGAGGTGAAAGAATTGGAAAAAGTAGCCAAGAGAAAGGGACTACTTTTTTATCAATCCACATTAGAACGCTACAATCCGGTAATAAAATATTTCATAAAGCATATTCCTTTGTCTGTGATTGATCACATTGAAAGTTATCGGTTTGGAAAACAACCCCCATGGGGGTATGCTTGCGATCCCCTTTATGATCTTGGTATCCATGATGTGGATTTATGGTTTTACCTTACACATAAAAAAATTCCATGGAAACTATGGTGCGGATACGGCATACAGAGAAGAGAAATAATTATCTATTTCAAGCGGAAAGACAAAATTATATTGGATCTTTTCCATAAATCGGTCATTATTAATGATAAGACTATATATGTATCAAACACTCCAGACAGTAATCCTATAATCGAAATGGTGTCGGATTTGATTGACAAAAAAAAATTCATGAATGAACAGTGGAGTCAAGAAATAAAATGTATTGAACAATCCGAAGGTAATGGACTTATTGATCTGAAAACTAACTGACATTCACTCAGACTATTGGGATGGATATATTTCCAAGATTTCCTGTGTGAGGGTTTGCAGGTCATTATTGTTAAGAGCTAAAAATCTACTTGAGAGAATGTGGTCCGGAATCTGTAATCGAGAACCAGGATCGCTATATATAAGACCGTCTTGCTTCAAGGCGTCAGGACTACCGGGATTTTGTGCTAGTGTAGATAACCATCTACGTGTTTCACGTCGATCATGACGATTTCTCTCCTGCTTGGATCTGTAGACCTGGTCTGTTACTCCTTCCTGAAGAGCTGTTCGAATGATGTTGCCAACTGATGTTTGGTCAGCAAGGAGAAACAATTTCTGGATAATACGGATAGCGGGACTTGCCAATGCTTCGTCCCCTTTAGGAGTTAAACTTATAAGATGGGAATCAGTTCGTGGAGGAGGATAAAAAACATTCCTGGGAATCTCTGCAAGCAATTCTACATGAAAAAATCCTAACGCGAGAAGAGAAAGTCGGGTAAAATCAGGATGTGAAGGATCCGTTTCCCGTAATGTAACACTGAGTCTATCACCAACTGTTAATACAGCATCCTTCATCGGCAACGTTGCCAAGATTCGCAATAACGGTTCAGCGATATGATACGGAGGATTAGCGATAACCTGAATATCTTGATCCCTATCTGTCAATATTGTTTCATAATCTACAGATAACGCATCGCCCATTACAACTGTAACATTAGTATGCTGTTGCGAAAGATCGGATAAAATATCTTCGTACTGAGGATCAATTTCGATAGCAGTTACCCGATCGGCATGAGCGGCGATTCGTTCAGTCAGATTGCCAGGACCAGCTCCAATCTCTATAACGTGAGCATCAGGAGAAGCGTATCCTGCGATATAACCAAGCCAGTAAGGATCTATGAGGATATGTTGTCCGCGGCCTTCGTTTGGGTAGATATCGTACTGCCTCAACCGTTCAAGTATTTCAGAATCCGCCATAGCGAAGTATTATAAGTATTTATCCGATAAAATCAACCTAAATCTATTTTCGGGCAACTAATACATAGCGATGGCGCGCAAGCACGATGCCCCTTTTATTTGTGTGAGATACTACATACTGCTTGAGATGTGAACGGTCTTTATTGGAATCAAAATCCTCAAATATTGGTACGCCGCGAAGAAACAATTCTATATCCTGATATGACGCATAATATTCCAGACAATGAAAATTGCGTGCGTACAACACGGTAAAACCGAGATATTGGAGTTGTCGTTTGGTTTGCGATAGGAATGACGACCTCCATTCGCCAAAGTTCTGACCACGACCAAACGTTTCCTTCAACAATTGCGCATCGTGTTCACCAATATTAATTTCGATATAAAATCCGTGAGATTTTAGTATTTGAAAAAAAACAGGGTAATCAGTTGGACCGCGGCGGCAATACACGACATTAAAACGTTGTTTGACTTTTAATGTATGCAGATTCTGGTAGCGGAAATAGACATTGATAACTTCATCCAGATGTTGATTTTTTCTTGCGGCAGCAAGCATGCCTCTGGAAGCGTCGATCGCAGTTATAGATTTAAAATATGGAGCAACAGAAATAGTAAACCGCCCATCTGCACAGCCCACATCCAAGACGTTTGCAGTAGCTCGCTGGTGTTCTAACAATTTTTTGAGAAATACTTGTTCTGGATCTCCGGCCCGACATTCGGTTTCGATTCTAATATTAGAATGGTATCCACCGAAGATTTTAGCTACCCGGTCATAGAAAGTACTATTCATTTAAGAACAAGTATAACAAACATATTACGAAGTTAGGGACATAGTATTCGTTGGATTGGAACGTGTCAGAAGGATGTCATGGAGTTTTTCTTCACGTTCAATGCAATTTGCGCATTGGCGGCAAGTCGTGATTTCTCCATTTTCCAGACGTGCGTTCCAGCAGGATACGGTGTGTTCAAGAAGACCCCGGTCATTGAGATAGTGCAAGATATAGGCTTTCGTCATTTGTGCAAGAGGCAGGTGTACATCCATGGGACGTGAAAGTGTTTGAGCAAGAAGTACTTCCATCATTTTGTGGTGCACAAAGCTGGAATCGCCGAATACTCCCTGGTCAGCGCTCATATAGCCGATAGCAATTCCATCGGCATCTATCTGATGCGCGTAAATACCTGCTGCAAGCATAAAAAGTGTATTTCGTCCGGGTACCCAAGCGGATGTATCATCGATTGCGTTTCCACCCAAAAGAGCGCTATGGCTAAGTTCTGCTAGTAAATTGGTTGGAATAATTTTCGTATCTTCAAAACCGAGAACTTTAGGTGCAGTTGTAGCAAGATGACGCTCCGCTTTTTGTGCACTTTGACCATAGTCAAAAAAAACCGGATATACAGAAAATCCTTCTTCAAGGAGTATAAGCCCTGCAGCTGTACTATCTGCTCCACCTGAATAAAGAAGAACGAGCTTATGAGTTGATTCCCGTTCCAATCCTCTCATTATTGCTTCAAGCTCGATAGTTTTAACTTCTCGTTCACTCATAAGTTTATCGTTCTCAAGAATTCCTGTGAGGCTGACTCATTGTAGATATATTCATTCCAGATACTGTAGCGAAGATTATGTTGAGTCACATAGGCCTGCATAATTTTAAGCGTTTGGGTGATACGTTGCTCAGAAATACCTTTAGGCCGGTAACTCATCCCTATTGTGTCCATGAACTCACGCATATTCTGCCATGGTTGTCCCTGCATATATGCAGTGACCAAAATTCCTAAGCCGACCAGTTCTCCGTGTGTGGTGTGAGGAAGATGAGGCTCAAGTGCATACGCAAAAAAGTGTTCGCCACCTTCCTCGCAACGACTATTACCGTGTACATTACACAATTCTACTTCCATAGCAAGCGATCGCACGATAGATTCTAGACCAGCATACGACATCGCTCGTATTTCATCTGCATGAGAAAGAAGATAGTTGAGAATACCCGCTGCTTGTTCTGCGACAAGCGGGGTATAATGCTCGTTCGGTTTTTTCCAAGCTTGTCGAGTTTCTGTAAGATTCCAATCCCAAGGTGCGGTATAAATAGATAATACATCACAGCATCCGCCTGCATTGAGCGTCTGTGGGGACAAACGTAATAAATTCCAATCAAGAAGGACTCGATCAGCTCTTTTAGACCTAACATAATGAACACATCCGTTTTCTCGCACGCCAGTAGATTTTACAAATAGTGCGTCCGTAGAAATAATAGTTGGAATTGCCGTAACTTCCATTTCCCATCTCGATGCAAGTAGGCGTGCAATATCGATAACTCTACCGCCACCAACCGCGTACATGACCGAAGTATCAGGTTTATCTTTAATCAAATGATCAATATATTCTGCGTCGCCACCTGTTATCATTCGATGGTCAGAAAAATTGAAATTATGAGAAAGATTGCCGAACTGCGTTTCTGCCGACGGACTCGTCACAAGCAGGGCACGTCGATCGTCATGGACAGTTGCAATATCAGTCCACTCAATTGTCGGTAATGTATTTGGATTATCAAGTAACCGTAAGATATCAGCTTCTCTCATATAGTTTAATTCTGCCATATTGTTTTATCACAATTATATTGTATTAACAAGCTGAATCTGTAATTTGACCAGACAAAATTATTGTGCTAAAGTCAGCACGCATTTTGATATAGCGAATATTAACGATTAAATTATAAATATATGCAAGAGAATGAATTAAAAGGACCTATAGCATACGCCATTGCACAATCAAGTCAATACAATACTACAGATCAAGCAAGCAAGCTTGAATATCTCAATGGGGTCGGTCAAGAGTATATCGCAAAAGGCAATGAGCCATTTTATGATATAGGTTTTTTGGAGACTCATATTGCTCAACTCAGATCAGAGCAACGGGGAATGAATTTTTCTTTTACTTGGTTACCAGAAAATCCTCACGGGGCATTTTTAGACGTTAACACACAACGGGAATCCGTAGTTATGCCTAAACCCATTACTATCGAAGATATTGAAGAATTAATTCGCAGTGAGCCAGATATTCGTACTATTGTTATTGCTGTATATTCGAATGGTTATAGTTGTTTTAGAGATGTGGCTAATCATCTCAGAACTGAACACCCTAATATTACTCTTGTGGCAGGGGCAGTAGGTACTGAATTTGAAGAAACCAAAAATTTAGCAAAATATCAAATTAGAGGAAACCAATTAGACGATATGAGGAGGTTATTGGGAGAACCAGTTCGTGCACGGTGGAAAATCCCCGTCGTTCCCTCGCATACCTCTGTCACGTATGATGGAATCGAAAAAATGAAAACAATTGGATTGATAACCACGAGCTATGGGTGTCCATATGATTGCGATTTTTGTCCATCGGTAGCGCAGTATAAAGGAAGATATATTACCCCATATACTGCAGAGGAAATCGTAGCGTCGATACATAAAGCTCATGAGCTTGTTGCCCCTGATTCTGACGTTATGTCCATAAGTCTTGCTGATCCACAGGGGCTCGGTGATGTCCGCGTTTGGAAAGAGGTTTTTAGAATCTGTAGAGACATGGGTTTTAGCGTGGAGTTGGCAACAACCACATCTTCAAAAATATTGAGACAATACACAATAGATGAGCTTGTCGGTGGAGATTTGAGTGTTAGTTGCGTAAATATTGGTGTTGAATCGATGTTAAATCCATATAGTAAAAATAGAGGTGTTGATTTAAAGGAAGAAATAAAGAGATATACGCAAGGGGGTATTAAAATTGCAGTTACGTTTATTATAGGACACGACTGGCATACCGCAGACAATGTTTGGGAGGATGTACAAATGGTTAGGGGTCTTGATGCGTCGGGTTTTATAGTATCCAACATGATGATGGAACCAGGAACTCCCTTGTTTCAGAGGATGAAATCTGAAGGAAGACTACTAGACGTACCCCCTGAATTTTATGCAACGTACGGGTTCCAGGCATTTACGCATCCATACTTTCAGTCTGGATTTAATGATATGACTCCCGTTCTTTCACAAATTGAAGAAATGTTAACACAGGGAACAGCTGTATTTTCTAGAGATATTAATATTTTTTTAAACCGTAAGAATCCAGGATTGAACCAGTCACAAGGCAGACTTATAAAAGAGCTTCAAGCAGCTGAAGACGAAATGAGAGCTAATAGAAATTCGTATACAGATATCGAATCAGCAATTACAAAAAGAAGAGCAAAAATATTTTATGATTTGGTAGTGAGAAATATTGACTTTTTTCACCCTTACATAAATTGGAATGTTTAAGTGATAGTATCATCGATTGGTGATAAATTTTTATATTCTTTTAGGCTTTCAATACGGGTAATTAATACCTCCAGTATTCTGTTACCATTTTTTTATCAAAGCCCCGATCGATCATCATCTTTTGCGCTTTATGTTGAATGTGTTTAAGTAGTTTTAATTTTAACTCGAGTGAATCTGTAGAAAGTAAAATCCGTTGAATTTTTTTCATATAGACTTCTGACAAATATCTTGATTTTTTTAAAAAATACCATCTCCATTTGAATGTTGGGACAGGTTTATTGTAAAAGATAAAAATAAATCTCATAAATGCATCTAGGCTTTTAAAAAGGTACATTGCGGCAGTCTCATATTCTTTTCGCTTAGCGCATTTTACGATTTCATAATCGCTAAATACATTTTTATATATGTTCCATATGTATTTACCTATAAGCGATTTTGTTATGGCATTTTGTTTTTTAAAAATATTTTTTAGTGTACCCTTGGGGTCATATAAAATACGTGCTTTGGTTCTCATCCAGTATTCTTCGCTATCTGGGGAAGTATCACTTATCAGCTGTTGGTAGCTTAGTTCGTCCACTTCAATTTTTATGTCATGAATAATTTTTTGTTCCATCGGCTTGCTTTTCGTGTCAGACACCATTACGAGTCGGATGTCTAGGTCAACAAGTTTATCTGCTATGCCATACGTTGAAGACCCAATCCACAGTATACCAATGAGTCCAGGTCGTTTTGCGTATTGCCCAATTGTTGCATGCGCAATTTTTTTATATACATCCATAATTAGTTTTTTAGAATTGAGGTATATTCTACTATACTGTTATATTCTTACCATCCCACTTGGATACTACTGGAATTGTCTCCATTTGCCAGGGCAGTATCGATATCTTGAAAAGCAGTAAAATATTCACACGTAGAACATCTGCTGCCTGCTTCATAATGTGGAGACTGATACGCTTTTCGAAAAGCTTGGTATGCAGGACCATTCCATATATCTTCAAATCGTTGGGTTCGTACATTACCAAGGATAAATGTATCTCTATCACTTGTTTTAAATGGGCCATTGTCATCGTATAAATACAAGCAAGGTCGTACATCTCCTTGCGGATCTATCATGGTGCTCATCTCTCCTATATGGCACTGTGCCTTTTGTTTGCTGTGGTATGCATCAGATGGAACAAGTACATTCTTATCAAAATCCGCCGGAAGAATCCTTCCGTTCACCAAATATAGTATATTAGGTGACAAATCAACTTGAGTTCTGCAATCCATTTCAGCTAATCTAGCGCAAAAATCAGCAATTGCAGGTATATCGTATCTGTCGAGCATATAAGAACCGGCTCCGTGAACGAGTGAAATACGTATAATATCTACTCCTAAGGCATCTATTTCAGTTTCTGAGACAGTAGCCAGATCTTCTACATTACCTTTTTGGAGGGTAAAATTTGCTGTTATCACGGTTTGAGATTGGTCAAATTTCCGTTTTTCTCTATCCTGTCGTAAGTGATGTATTGAAGCAAGAGTTTTTCCAAACGCGTCAAACGTATGATGAGGCATACGAATGCCATTATGGCTGTTTGGGTAAAATCCATCTACTGAGAAAGATACATCAGCACCAGTATCTAATATGGATTCAACAACATCATCTCTAAGGAGGATACCAGCCGTGTAAAGTTCTGCTTTCATACCTTTTTTTTGTATGGATGATAAAATTTCTGGCAAATCAGGTCTCATGACAGGTTCTGTACCCACCATAGTTATTTTTTTTGTTCCCAATGCAGAAAGTTCTTCAAAGAGGGAGTCAAGCTCATTAGTTGTCATTGACCACTCATTGGAGGCGCCCTGTGCGACCCAACTATGCCTATCGCACATTTGGCATTCCAGATAGCATCCGTAATTCACCTGCAATATGACATTATTCGGCCCGATGAGAGAGTGAGCTTCGTGGGATAACAATGCTAGTTTATATTCTCCAATATTTACTTCTCTCTGTTGATAACTAGCGCTTGATTCTATGCTTATCATACGTTTTATATTTGCTCATATATATAGTAGAATATATGCCATTCTAGCATATATATGCAATAATGACGGGCTAAAACCCTTTTGCCATCATAGATTTATCTAATACCTATGACTATTGGAAAAGAGACATTAACTAGAGCAGAGCAACGAGATCTTTCGATTGTAATCCGATGTGGTAGAGATAAAGAAGGATTGTTGCGTTGCTTAAATTCAATTGACGTTCCCGCAGAAATTGTCATTAGTGCAGCTCAAGATGCCCAATTTTTAAACGAACCTTCATTTGCCCAATATACACTCGCACCACATGAGTATGGAAACTGGAGTGTCGCGGCGGAAACCGGTCTTCAAGCGGCAAAAAACAATAACATTATAATTATGGATTCCGACTCTAGATTCGCGAGTGGCGCTATAGTTTCAATTTATAATGCACTCAAGGAGGGACATCTTCTTGTTCAGCCGAGAGTCGTATTCCTTATTGACAATACCTGGTTTAGTCAACTTATTAGTAATGCACGCTCTCATGAAAATCGATATCAACCCAAAGCCTACTCTCCGGGTCTGGGTTTAAAAAGAGCTGAGCTTATAGAGAAAATTGGAGTAGATGGTCATATCTATAATCAACACGTTTTGTATGGTGACGATGGATACGTCGATCAGAAAGCAAAGACGGCAGGTATTGATGTGTATGTCGCGGAGGATGCGTTGATATATCATGATCCGATTAAGCTAAAACATGAATTGATAGACGCGTTTCGTTTTGGTCAGGGTGAATTTCAACTTGAACAAAACCCTACGAGCGTTTGGACTCAGGTTGTGCAAGGATTATTAAATCGGGAGGCAAGAGATTATTTAAAGTCGGCTCGCGATGCATACGGCGAAAAAACTCGGTATTTTATCTTGTTGTGGAGACTGATTTATATTGCGGGTTTTAGTTACGAGAAATCAAAACATAGAATTTAATATTTTAGAAATATGAATGTTGAGGATATTCGTAAAATATTATCCAGTTCAGATTTGGAATTATCGGGTTATCAAGTCCACCGTGTCAATTCTGCTCATTCAAATAGTGTCTATCGTTTGTCAGACGAGTTATCCCCAGAGGGACCCACATATTATGTAAAGGATTATTCACAAATTCATGATAGGACTGAACGATCTCTGACTGAAATAGCAACTATTAATCTGCTACGAGAGAAAACAAAACTTCCAGTTCCCGAGTCGTATTTGCTAACTGACAGCACCTCGAATATAATTTGTCTTCTTCAAAAAGAATCACCCGGTATTCCGTTATCAGAAATTTTGTATTCCGCAGATAATACTCAAACTCGATCATTAATTGAACAATCGGCGCAAATATTGGCTCAAATCCATCAAGTTACTTCTGACAGTTATGGGGGTGTTGTTACAGAATCGGGTCAAAGATATTCGACTTGGCAAGCGTGCTTTGCTGATAACCTTCGTACAAAACTGGGATTTGCAGAGAGAAATAAAATTCTTGGGTTATCGCATGTAGATTTTTTTGAAAAAAGACTGAAAAGTCAAACTTTTGATGAACATGGACATCCAACATTGATCCATGGAGATTTTGAACCGAGAAATTTACTCGTCGATCCTGAATCACTTACAATTACGGGTATACTTGATTTCGAGTTTGCACGCTTTTGGCAGCCTGAATGGGATTTGACAAGAATTAATGCTACTTCATTCCCTGAACGTCCAGATTTGGTAGATTTATTTGTTAATTACTACGCGTTTATAACAGATTCTAATCCTGCCGAATTGAAGAAGCGAATTGAATTTTATAAGGATTTTGAAAGTTTGCATTTTTGGGTTTGGGGTTGGAGGCAGAATCAGGAGCTTACTGAATATATTCAAAAAGATATAAGCAGAGTTACCGGTATAGACGATACATGAAGCTCGATTGTGCAGGATCGAAAAGTACATTCAGAATCAATGGACACAAGGAGCACAAACAGATTTATTTGAAATGGAATAAAGACCGTTGCTTAAGTGGTGGAGTATCATTACCCCGATATTATGATAAGAGATTTTGAAAATGTTACATATACACGTTTGCCAGATATATCAAGCAATTGGATGGCGAGATTCAATAGAGATATTATCGCTGGCTTAGACAGTCACAACATAGCCGTTACGGTTATACCATCAAGAAACGAAGAAGAGGGAACTGACGGACTTGATAAATTTCTCCACAGACTACATGTACTTGAAGACTTTTCAAGATTGGATATTTCTGATGGAGATGTAATACTAGTTTCTTGTCCATTGCGATGTTCTTTGGATCAATTAATGTGGGTTGCTGAAGCCGTCAAACATAAAAGACCATTATTTGCATGCTACACTTCAGCAGGAACATTTATTGAAGAGGACTGGATAGCAGTCGATACTCCATGGGTTCATTACTTAGAAAAAATATGGTACAACAAGTCGGATATTATATTTGTACCTACTGAATATTTTAAGCGTAAAATGGTAGGAAATGGGTACGACAGCGAAAAAATATTTGTCGTTGGTTCACCGTTGGATAGTCAGGAAATTCAAAATCACGCCCAACCAAAGGATTATGACTTAATCATATTTAATCACAGGATGAACATCGATAAAAATCCCGTATATTTTCTGCGATTAGTTAAAGATCTATCTAGATTTTTTCCACAAGCAAAATTCAGAATTTCAACAAGTCAAACCGAGTTAGAATTTTGGGGTTCTATCGACCAAAACCTGGTATCTCCTTTAAATGAAACGATGGCAAGATATCCTTCTCTCAAAATAGCATTTAATACTTCCAGATCAGAATATCTTGATCTTATAAATAGAGCATACATTGCTCCGTGTTTTTCTGTACATGAAACGTTTGGCTATTCAGTTGCTGAAGCACTAGCCGCAGGTTGTCTGCCAATAGTCCCATCAAGGCTAACATATCCAGAACTTGTAAAAAATGACGGCGAATTACTCTATCCCTCAACCGATAATCCAGAAAACGATTATCAAAGTGCGTTAGGAAAAATTGTTTTTTGGTTACGTCATCCTGAATTAGGAACAAGAAAATCTTCTGATATCAAAGAATATGCTAAAGAATACGACCCGTCTTATGTTACGGAGAAAATATTATTTGTAATAAATGCTTATTTGCAGAAGAGTCACCGAACTTTAATAATTTCTTGAACCAAAAAAATTTATATTAAGTTTCATTCGGATGGCGATATTACTCATATGATTATATTACCATGCATTTATTAGAGAATGAAAAACATTTAGGAAGGCTATAATAGTGCATTATATGATAGAATATAAAAATATATGAGTAACAAAATAATACCTTTAATCGATCAAAGAAAAGTTCAAAAGACAGTTGCTGAACTTCTTACGGTACTTGGTGAAGATATCAAACGTGATGGATTAAAAGAAACGCCGAAAAGAATAGCTCATATGTATAGTGAACTATTAGAAGGATATAGAAAGGATCCAAAATTAATATTTAAATTGTTCAATAGTGAACAGTATCAAGGTTTAGTAGTTGTTTCCGATATCAATTTTTTTAGTCTCTGCGAACACCATATGGTTCCATTTTACGGTAAAATTCACATAGGATACGTCCCGAATGGGAAAATACTAGGTTTATCTAAGTTTGCTCGTCTTGTAGAGATTTATGCGCGACGCCTGCAAGTACAAGAGAGGCTTACAAGGCAAATTGACGATGCGATTGTAAAATACTTAGAGCCGCATGGTGTTATCGTCTATTGTGAAGCTGAACATTTATGCATGAGTATGAGAGGGGTAAAAAAGAACGGTAGTATAGCAAAGACTTTGTCGAAGTCAGGTAGTTTTACGACTGATAAGGGGCTCGTCGAACAATTTTTTTTGCAGATACCGTCTATAAAAAAAGTAAATTCTTTATGATGGTAACAACAATTATCGAGTGGGATATGGGGCATAGGATACCCAATCATAAAAGTGTATGTAAAAATCTTCATGGGCATAGATATAAATTGGAGATAAATGTCGAAGGTGGTTTTATCCGTAAGGCGCGAAGTTCTTCAGAGTCTATGATTATAGATTTTGGTGATGTCAAAGACATAGCACGTCGAGTGATAAGAGACCCTTGCGATCATGCGTTTATGTATTGGGAAAAAGACAGCGATATGTCGAAGTTTTTTACTACTCATAAAACATACAAACATGTATCTGTTCCGTTTATTCCAACTGCAGAAGAAATAGCAAGATGGATTTTTGCGACCCTAGATAGTCAGTTTAAAGATACATTTGGAACAGGATTAGCTTTGCATTCAGTTACTGTTTGGGAAACGCCAACGAGTAAGGCCTTTTATAGCAGAAAGGACGCAACACATGGTAAAAAAAGATAAAGAATTATCGATTACAGGTATAGACCTTGCGGTAGAAAAAGATTTAAAAAGAGCATTTGATTTTCAAGATGCAAAAGTACCGTCTGGGTTTAAGGATATAGAAAGACTTCATATAAAACCAAATCATTTTAAAGTTTCCGGTGATGGTGTTTTTTATACATTACAAGGTGAAGGAGATTCAATGGGTAAGCCAGCAGTTTTTTTACGTTTGCATTTATGTAATCTCCGCTGTTATTGGTGTGACGCATGGTATACATGGAATTTAAACACAAAGGAATTTTGGATGGAGAGCAACAATTGGTCTATTAAAAAAACTGTTCAAACAATCAAAAAGGCATGGCCAGTAAAAAATATACATTTACAAAAACGGTTAGTAATTACCGGCGGTGAACCCTTACTACAAAAAAACACTATTGATCAATTAATCGACATGTTGCCAGATTGGTATGTGGAAATTGAGACAAATGGGACGATTATGCCAACAGATAAAATGCTTAAACGTTGTCAATTTAATTGTTCTCCCAAATTGGAAAATTCGCGTAATATAAAAAGTCTTAGAATAAAATCCGACGTTTTAGATGCATTAAATAAAGTAAATAGTGTATTTAAGTTTGTGGTAATGACAGAAAAGGATATTGATGAAATAGAAAGAGACTTTGTAAAACCATATAAACTTGATATTAATAAGATTATTATTATGCCGCAAGGAGTTACCTCAGAAGAGGTTTCAAAAAATGCCAGGAGAGTTGTAGAAAAAGTTAAGAGAAAAGGGTATAGACTATTAGGTAGATTGCAATGTGATATTTGGGGTGCAAGAAGGAGAGTGTAGAAGACTTAAAAAAGTAGCGCCAACCAGATTCGAACTGGTGTAAACGGGCTGAAAACCCGTTGTCCTAGGCCACTAGACGATGGCGCCTATTAAAACCAATATGATTAATAGGAACATCTAGATTGTAGCAAAATTGGAATGAAAAAGGAATTTAGAAGAGTAAATTTAGACAATTACGTCTACCTCAGTCATTGATGAAAAGGTAGGTGGTGCCAAATCAGCATCACCAATATATTGAGGATATCCTGCAGCAGCTACAGGATTTACTACAAAACGTCGATCTCTTTCCACTACTAATAATGCATAATGATTATTGACACCTCTATCTCCGGGATGAGCAGCAAGAATGCGAACATCTACATCTGGATCTATTCGTCTTACTTCTTCCAGTAATACTTCTGCTGTTGTTCGACAATTGCCAGAAGTTTCCAAGGCTTCCTCATCAAGTAGTTTATCTCGAATGCTCCCTACAATTTCTGCTAAGCTCATGGTTGGATTATAGTAAATATTAACAATATCGCAAAGCGGGATCCTTCGGAAAGCTCGGGATGATGCAAATGTAAGATCATTTGATACTTTTTGTGATCATTTGCATCAGTTGACAGATAGTGTATTCGGGTATATTTTGGTTATAGCATCACTACTTACCTTCTATGACAGAAATAATCAATGAATCAGTTTCGGTAAATCTTCTTTTTAATCACTTAAAACGGTCAGTTATGCCGACGTCTCTTTTCTGGCGTGGCCGGCGTTATACGATGACACAAGTGGGTCTGCATCATTTTTTTCGGGAAGGCAGAGTACTTATCCATGTATTCTCCGTCACCGACGGGACGACTTCATTTAAGTTACAGTTCGATTCAGAAACGTTGGGATGGAAACTTTTGGAAGTAGACAACGGGGAGCCTGAAGGAACATGATTATATTTATGAAGCCATTGCCGTGGATATTGTTTGCTTTTTGTCTCGTATATGCTTTCATAACATTACGTTCGCTAAGCAACGTAATCCCATTCCATCCAGATGAATTTTATTTCATTGACCACGCGTATTCACTGGATATTCTTCAGAGAGCAGCAATAAATCATACGATAGTTACAGACCGGCATGCGTTGGTGCAACCACGACTCGGAGAATATATTTGGGCCCTTGCGTTACGTATGCAAGGACACGCGGATGTCCCTGCATATTTGCGTGAGGTTGGGTTTAAAGCTGATGATGAGAAAAGCGGATCGTATTGGCAATGGCAGGAGCGTACAGCGAAATATTTTAATGATCCAAAACTCCACGTATCCATATCAGACAGACAACGAGCTCAGCCTATTATAGAAGCAAGGAAAATGGCGACAATATTTGCCGTAAGTATTTTAGGCATCGCCTTTTTAATCGGTCTCGCAATACATGGTTGGGCAGTCGGATTTATCATTTTTTGGATTCTCCTTTCAAATAAATTGTTTCAAAATTCAGTTTTACGGGCCATGGGAGACGGCCCATTAATGTTTTTTATGCTGACTCATTTTTTATTATCCCTTTTGTATATCACGACGGCGATACGACGGAAAACGTTGCGATTCATTATTTTGGTGAGCCTTGCTATGACGTCAGGGCTAGCTGTTTCTGTGAAACTTAACGGCTTGTTATCCGTGGTCTATTTTATTATTCTTTGGATCATTTTAAAAAAGAACAAGCTGATTCTGTTAACGATTTTAGCGAGCAGCTTTTTTATTTTTGTAGCATTCCATCCTGTTTTATGGGAGGCACCGATTGAATTTTTTTTGGCCATGATTTCGTATCGAATGCAACTTATTCAAACGCAGCAGTCATTATTTTTTGAGCAGGCATTATTGTCGATTGGTGTTCGCGCTGAAGCAGTAATAAAAAATGTGTTTTATCCGGGCATTCTTTATGGAAATTTTCCTGCGGGCAAATATGGACTCCCTGTTTCTCTTGACGCGCCGTTTTATTTGATAGGATTTGCCGCACTCGTTATGTATGCAGTCGATTACATAAAGACGGCCAAACTACGTAAAAATATGTTGCCGATGATCGCGTTGTTGTGTTGGTCCTTCATCCTTATTATTGGAACCGCGATAAACCTTCCGTTTGATTGGGATCGTTATTATCTTCCTGTTGTTATAGGGGTAAGCGTTGTGCAAAGTTTTGGTATTGTGGTCATTATTCCATTGTCGTTACGTGCGATACAGCGCGTTCACGCGCGTCTTCAGAATAAAAAAAATACATGAATCCTTCCCCTCCAACGATAATGCATATTGACCTTAATTCCTGCTTTGCTACCATCGAACAGCAGGCCAATCCGCTTCTTCGTGGAAAACCAGTTGCTGTAGCAGCTTACACAACTGGCAATGGGTGTATTCTGGCTCCATCCGTTGAGGCAAAGCGTTTTGGCGTTAAAACAGGTATGCGCGTTCGTGACGGCAAGGCGCTTTGTCCACAACTGCTCGTTTTACCGTCAGATCCGTGGAAGTACCGTTTTATCAATAGGAAGCTCCTTGTACTTCTTGGTGAATATTCAAGCGAAGTGGAAGTGAAGTCAATTGATGAGATGGTTCTGTCTTTTGCCGAAACCCCTGCATTGACTCGATTTTTATTAGCGACAAAACTCCGCTATAGCAGAGATTTGTCGTCGAGAGATAATTATCACGGAGAGGCAATGCTTTCGATAGGAAAGGAAATCAAGGAACGTATCAAGAATGAAATCGGCGAATGGCTGACGGTATCGATAGGAATTGCACCCAACCGTTTTTTAGCTAAAACTGCTGCAGGGCTCCATAAACCAGACGGACTTGATGTCATCGATAGAGATAATGTTGAAGAAACACTTTTTGCAATGAAGCTTGAAGACTTATGTGGTATCAAAAAGGGCAATGGCGGGAGACTCCGACTTTTTGGCATACGAACAACGCGCGATTTCTACCAAGCATCTCAAAAAGATTTAGAGCGTGCGTTTCACTCTATCGTGGGGTATCACTGGTGGATGCGGCTTCATGGATGGGAGATTGATGACCGTGAGTTTAGTCGCAAGAGTTTTGGCCATTCATATGCGCTCTATAAACCATTTACTCCTGTGGATGGAGAACTTCATCAAATACTTTCTCAGCTTGTTTTAAAGATGGGCAGGCGTCTTAGGTCTGGTAAGTACGTCACTCAGGGCATTCATGTATCCTGTTGCTTTACGAACCATACGTATTGGCATCATGGAGAAAAACTTCCCCGTCCGCTTTTTACAAGCGATGATTTATATAACGCTGCCAAAAGTGTTCTTGCCGGCGCTCCAACCCTGCCGGTTCGCATTCTTGCGGTTTCCTGTTTTGACTTATCTCCCTATCTCTACGATCAACAAAGTATATTTACCGATGAAACCAAAAAAGTAAATCTTACCAAAGCGCTTGATGCTCTCGCTGACCGGTGGGGTGATTTCATCGTTACCCCTGGCCGGATGCTTGGTATGGGCCAAAAGGCGCTTGACCGCATCGCCTTCGGCCGCATTCAACCGAGGGAATGATACAATAGAAACATGTCACCTTTCGTTCGCGAACTTGTGACTCTACTTAAGAACAAATCGAAAAAACATTGTGCAATTGCCACGGTTTCTCCAAATGGAAAACCGGAGTGTGCAATTGTAGGATACAGTGTATATGACGATCTTTCCCTACTCCTATATACCGACAATAAAAGTCGTAAATGGCACAATCTTCAAGTCAATAACACTATCGCAGTAGCTATTGGATGGGACGCTAACGAGGCATTTATTCAATATGAAGGATTGGCAACATTTATTACAGGCGGGGATTTGTATCGAGTGTCTGAAGATCTTTTTTTTACAGATCACCATAACTCGTTACAGTTTAAAGGTCAGGCCGGATCCGTATTTATCAAAGTTAAACCCCTATGGGCGCGGCTTACAGATCTTACTAAAGATCCACCGCGCATCGAAGAAGTTTCGTTATGACTATTGAAACTACAAGATTTCTTGCGTCAACTGCTCAAGAGCTTGAGATAGGAGGACGACGTTTATGGGCGGGAATATTGAAGACTGAAAAGTTTCGTCTGGACAATTTTTTCCGTATCCATGATGCTCACGTGTATTCTATTGAACATTACCAAAAGAAAAATGATCCACTCGATTGTTATGTTCGTATTAACTTCGCTTTTGAGCCGTCAAGTCCTTTTGCTCAAACGCTCGTCGTAGGCCCAATGGGAACAATTGGTCGTTATGCCCATCACGATCATAAGCTACATACTCCACTTACTCCAGAAAAGGATATAGCAAGCGATGGTCTGACATTGCTTGCCTGGAAAGAGCTTATACGTTTACCGGGACTGAGTAACTTTTTAAATTTTCAACAAACATTAGGCTATTATCTACGACCAAGTTCATTTGTCTGTTCGGAGGTTCAAGTCAAAAAAGTCTTTGGAGAGTGGACAAAAATGGTGACTATGAAGTACTTATTAGCTGATACTCGTCGAGATGATTTTTTTGTACATATCCATAGCCCCAATGAAGATGAGGAGTTGTGGCGGACGGGTGTACAGGGATTTGTATTTACCAACTCATCGACTTATGTTGACAATCATGCGGAAATAGATTTTTCTCCTGTACCTGATCCATATGCTGATACGTTTTATGCAGAGCTCGGGGTTAGATCTATAATAGAGTCATTGCACGCTACGCTAAAATTGTAAACCTTATAGTGAGCGAACAGAGGTCTAGATTTTTGTTTTTCCCATGAAGTATGATGATAAATATGAGTGACACAAAACCGATTACTAAATCAGAATTACTCGTGGCATTAAAAGAAGCAGGTGTTGCCACCAAAGATGATGTGCGACAGATAGTGGGAGAAGAGCTGACAAGCAATGAGACGAAAAAAACACTAGCGACGATCGTTGGAGCAGAACTTACCGCTCGTGGCGTTGCGACAAAATATGACCTAAAAGGTCTTGCCGCAAAAGATGATCTTAGAGACTTGGTTACGAAAGGCGATCTCAAGGAGGGACTCGGAAAGCTTGAGCGAAGTCTAAAGCGGCGTATGGGACAAGAACGAAACAAAGTATTGGATACTATTGGAAAACTCGCTACGCATACACCAACAATCTCCGCATTTCGAGAGCTGAAGTCGAAGGTTGACAAAGCTATCAGCAATTAAGTACTGTAAATGTACAGATAAATTTATCAGGAGTGACGGGGATCCTCCTTCGCTAAAGCTACGGAAGGAGAGCGTGAACTCGCATGATGATCCGTCCGGCAACCGTAAAATAACGGTGCCAATACGAGCCCCGACGTTACGTCGGGGAATGATAGGCCTAAAGGGGAAACAACAAACTCACCTTCGGGTGAGTTGTTTTATTATGATTACCTATTTCACTTCCGAATCAGTTGCAGCTGGACATCCGGATAAAATTTGTGATCAGATATCTGATGCTATTGTTGATGGTGCCATTACGTTAGATCCGAAAGCACGGGTAGCGATAGAAACGTTAGTCACAACAAACCGTGTTGTTATAGCAGGAGAAGTTACGTGTAGAAAAAAGCTTGCCTACGAAAAAATAGCAAGAGAGGTCATACAATCTTTGGGATACACAAACGGAATGTATAATTTTTCTTACAAATCTCCGATTTCTCTCTATGTACATGAGCAATCACCGGATATTGCCCAGGGAGTAGATGATGGCGGAGCTGGCGATCAGGGCATGATGTTTGGGTACGCGAGCAATGAAACACCGGAACTCATGCCATTGCCTATTATACTTGCTCATCGGTTGGTTGAAGGTATGGACGAAATGCGTGAAAAAAATATACTGCCTTTTTTACGACCGGACGGAAAAAGCGAAGTAAACATTCGATATGAGAATGGGAAGCCTAAGGGAATTGAGCATGTCGTGATTGCTGTTCCTCATGACCCAAAAACAATACCTGCAGAAGTTAAAAAACAGCTTATCAAACACGTTATTATTCCGATAGTAACGAGATATCATCTAAAACTTCCGTCAGAAAGTATGATAACAGTGAATGGAACGGGAAAGTGGGAAATAGGAGGTCCTGCATCTGACACGGGAGTCACTGGTAGAAAAATCATCGTGGATACCTATGGGTCGTTTGCCCGCCACGGCGGCGGATGCTTTAGCGGGAAAGATCCGACGAAGGTTGACAGAAGTGCAGCATACGCGTGCCGTTACATTGCCAAAAACATCATAGCATCAAGACTAGCAGATAAAGCTGAAGTACGGGTAGCGTACGTTATCGGTCAAAGAGAACCACTCATGAAAAATTTAGATTTATTTGGAACGGAAAAGAAAAAGCAGTCAGTTGTAGAGCAGTACGCCTGGGGGCTGCTTGATTTATCAGTCAAAGGCATTATCGACGGCCTTCATTTACGCCGTCCCATATATCAAAAAACTGCAAGATATGGACACTTTGGACGCGATGGCTTCCCATGGGAAGCAGTGGTACAATAAGACCTGATGAGTGATCCCCGTCCGCTTGCAGATATTCTTCGTCCGAAAACGCTCGATGATGTTATTGGGCAGGAACATCTCGTTGGAAAAGAAGGGATCATCCGGAAACTTCTTGCATCACATTTTCTTCCATCAATGGTGTTTTGGGGGCCACCCGGCTGTGGTAAGACGACACTTGCGTACTTACTTGCAAACTTAACCGATTCCTTTTTTGAGCCACACTCTGCTGTTACTTCATCGTTAAGTGACGTTCGCCGTGTCGTAAAAGAGGCGCAAGAGCGACTTGATACGACAGGAAAACGAACGGTACTTTTTCTGGATGAAATACATCGGTTTAACAAAGCACAGCAGGATGCGCTTCTCCCGCACGTAGAAAAGGGAACGATTATTTTTATAGGTGCAACAACAGAAAATCCCTCATTTGAAGTTATTTCCCCTCTTCTATCCCGTTGCCGTGTGTTGGTGTTAAAGGAATTATCAGAGGATAACCTTCACGATATTGCTAAACGAGGACTTTTATATATAAAAAAAACGATAGATAATGATGCATTGCAATTTCTTCTGGAGATTGCCAATGGAGATGCACGTGCACTATTGACCATTCTTGAAATCGCAGGAACTCTTTCTTCGGTCAAAAAACTTACATCATTGTCTATTGAGGAGGCAGCGCAACGTAAAATGTTACAATATGATCGAGCTGGCGAAGAACACTACAATACCATTAGCGCATTTATTAAGTCGATGCGAGCAAGTGACGTCGATGCAGCGCTTTATTATCTCGCACGGATGGTTATAGCAGGAGAAGATCCATTGTTTATCGCGAGACGCATGGTAGTGTTTGCTTCTGAAGATATTGGACTTGCTGCTCCTACAGCGCTTGTTGTAGCAAATACAGTATTTGATGTTTGCAATAAAATTGGGTATCCAGAATGTCAGGAAAATTTAGCCCATGGTGTCGCGTATCTTTGTTTTGCAAAAAAAGATAGAAGTGCGTATAACGCTTATTTTGCAGCACTTGATGATGTAAAAAAATTCGGTAATTTGCCAATTCCTTTGCTCGTCAGAAATGCACCGACAAAACTTATGAAGGAATTAGGCTATGGGAAAGGATATGAAGCATACCCTAACGAGAGCTTATTACCTGATAAAATAAAGGGGAAAGTGTATTTTAATAAAAATCCTAAATTCTAATTTTTAAATCCTAAATAAATTTAAAATACAAATGTTCAAAATAAAAAACAAAAAATGGTTTGGAGATTGAGCTTTTGGTCATTTGAGATTGTTTGGGATTTGGTGTTTCGAATTTAGAATTTACGAACTGACGGAGGAGGTGAGTTATATGGATATTCAGATAGGGAAAGTGACGCATTTTTACGATAAGATAGGTGTTGCTGTTATTGAAGTTTTAAATCAAAAGATAAAAGTCGGTGACGTCGTAAAAATATCAGGACATGATAGTGAATTTAATCAAACGATTACGTCGCTCCAGATAGAACATAACCAGGTGAAAGAAGTTGATGTCGGTGAGACATGCGGAGTAAAAGTAGACCAACCAGTCAAATTTGGTGATGTATTATTTTTAGTTACACAGTAAATATATACCTATGAAAACGGAAATTTCAGCCGGGGGTATCATCGTTCGTAAAATAAAGACGTCTTGGCACGTACTGCTTATAAAAGATATGAACGGTAATTGGACCTTTCCAAAAGGATTAGTTGAAAAAAATGAAGATACGCTTGCTACAGCAAAGCGTGAAATCAGTGAAGAGGTCGGTATAGTTCAAATTAAATCTTTAAAAAAGCTTGATCCTTTTCGCTATACCTATACACGAGATGGTGATCTTATACAAAAGACCGTGCATTACTATATTTTTCTTGTTTCTGGGTCTGAGATTGCCCATCCACAACAAGATGAAGGAATTACCGAAGTAGCATGGAGAGAATTATACGAAGCGAAAAATAGCATTGGGTACGAGAAAACAAATGTATCTATTTTAGAGGACGTCACGTCATTTTTATCATCGTATGGACATTGAACTAGCCCCTGATATTCAAAAAATTGTTAAAAAAGTTTTACCACATTTACCGTTTGACTATATAAATGAAAAACGGATTGTCTGCATGAGAAGCACTAAAGCCACAAGTCGCGCGCGGGCACGGATATGGAGTTTCCCAAAAATATGGCAGATGGCGCTAAACACTCCCGCGCATTATGTTATAGAAGTTCTCTCACAGCATTTTGATAAAATGACTGACGATGACAAAACTCGTGTCATTATCCATGAACTTATGCATATTCCGAAGAATTTTTCCGGTGCGTTAGTTCCCCATCGTGGAAGACACCATTATAGAATAGACAATCGAACTGTTGAAAAACTATTTCAAATGTACAGGGAGACTTCCAGATAATTTTCAAATTGAAAATTGTTTATGATTACCTTACTTCACGGTGACAACATCGAAAGCTCCCGAAATGAACTTAATACGCTTAAGGGCAACGCTAAGGGAAAGGAAATCCGTCAGATAGATGGTCGGACCATTGATGAAACAAGCCTTACTCAGGCACTTGAATCACGCTCACTATTTGGAGGAGATACGCTTGTTATAATTGAAAATCTTTTTAATAAACTCGGACGACAACAAAAACGTATAACACAACTTGCTTCAATCCTGGTTCAATCTGCGCTAACAACGGACATAATAGTATGGGAAAGCAAAGAAGTTGGTGCGACAGTACTAAAAAGCTTCGATTCCAAAGCCAATATTCAACTTTTTAAAATTCCTGTAGTTATTTTTCAATTTCTTGACGCCATTCGTCCGCAAAATAGCGCATCACTACTTACTTATTTTGCACAAGCAAGTAATCGTGACGCGCCGGAGTTAGTATTTTCTATGATTGTCCGCCGTATGAGGCAGTTAATTATGCTAAAAGATAATGTGACACCAGAAGGCCTTGCCGGTTGGCAAGCTTCCCGTTTGACAAGTCAAACCAAGTCTTTTACCATGGAAAAGCTTCATGCTATGTACAATAAACTTCTGACTATCGAGTATTCCATAAAATCCGGTTCCTCACCATTTACCCTTAGCCAACACATCGAACTTTGGCTTACAGATCTTTAAACACAATATGGCTAAACAAATACCAGATCATATATTTCGCGGATATGACTTACGGGGTCTTGTGGGCTCGGAGCTTAATAGCGAAACCGTAGATTTATTGGGAAAGGGATATGCGACATGGTTATTACAGCGGAGAATTTACGATTGCGTGTTGGGTTATGATTGCCGCAATTCAAGTCCAGAGTTTGCACAGGTGATGATCAACGCACTGACAAAATCGGGAATTACGGTTTTTGATATTGGGATGACGCTTTCGCAGATTGCCTATTTTGCCGGGTATTATTTTCGGACACGGGGGATGGTCATGATAACCGCATCCCACAATCCTAAGGAGTATAACGGTTTTAAGTTTGGGACAGGCTACTCTGAAACGATGCTGACTGATGAAGTGATTGCACTTCGCGATCTTGTCCAATCAGGAGCGTTTAAGATTCGTTCACCAAAAGGGAAACATATAGAGAAGGATATTAAAGAAGATTATATTGTCGACCTTACCCGTCGGGTTGATACTATAAAAAAATTTAAAGTTGTCGTTGACGCATGTGCAGCCACTGCCGGAGCATTTCTTCCGGATATTCTCCGTCGAGTCGGTTGTGAGGTCATCGAACAGAATACCAAGCCAGATGGCAATTTTCCTGTTGGAACGCCGGATCCTACAGAGAGCGAAGTACAAGAACGTTTAGCAAAACGCGTTGTTGCAGAAAAAGCAGACTTGGGCTTTTCTTACGATGCTGACGGGGACCGTATCGGTGTGGTTGATGGAGAAGGTCACCTTATATGGAACGATGTTCTGGTCGCCCTTTATGCACGCGACATCCTCACGTACTTACCCGGTTCAAAAATTGTATTCAATACACTCTGTTCAAAAATAGTGAGCGACGTGGTTACTGAATCCGGAGGTGTTCCTGTTATCTGGAAAACAGGTCATTCTTTTATAAAAGCAAAAGTGCGTGAGGAAGGGGCGCCATTTGGTGGAGAACTTTCGGGTCATATCTATTTTGTTGATAATTTTTACGGTCACGATGATGGTGCAATAGCGACATTACGACTTCTTGCATATCTTACTCATGAAAAGAAATCTCTTACGCAAGTTGTTTCGGAACTTCCGCACTATATTTCCAGTCCTGAGATAAAGCTCGGATGCCCTGATGCGACTAAGTTCCAACTCGTAGCTGATAAGATTGGACCCGAGATTAAAAAATTGTACTCGCACGCATCGTATGTCGAGATAGACGGAGTCCGGATGGACACAAAAGAGGAAATGCTCATCGTCCGCGCTTCTCAAAACGGCCCGTATCTCACGGTAAAATTTGAAGGCAAAACACAAGAATCTTATGACGTGTTAAAAAAGCAGATTTCAACCATCCTTCATGCGTTTCCTGAAGTTGATTTTTCTAAAGGTGTGAACACTTCCGCACTTTCTTAATTAATGATGAAAATTTCTATTACGAAAGAATTAAATGCCTTTCGTTCGTTTGCCGAGCACACTGCGATCGAGGCTGGTAAAATTCTTTTGCAATATCGCGGCAAGGCACGAATATTGCGAAGCAAAAAAGATTTTGGCGATATTGTTACTGAAGCAGACGAAGCGTCTGAGAAATATATTATAAGTAACTTATTAAAGACTTTTCCTTCCCATACATTTCTTTCTGAAGAAAGTGGTCAGGCACAAAAGAAATCAGATTACCGTTGGGTAATTGATCCACTTGATGGAACAAAAGAATTTGCCAAGGGCGTACCGATGTTTGCTATTAATATAGCATTAGAGTACAAAGGTGAGCTCCTCGTTGGTATAACCTACTTTCCTGTTATGAATGAGATGTACTCAAGCGCTAGAGATTTAGGTACCACGCTCAATGGTCACAAGATTCATGTTTCTGACATTAATACACTTGAAAAATCTGTAGTCTATGCACACGCGCCTCAAAGGACCGAACCTCAAGATAATTTCAACCGTTTGTGGAATAAACTTAAATCCATAGGGTTATGTGTATATAGATTAAAAACCGGTTCCTCGGAACAATTTTTCTGTCCCTGGATCGCGCTTGGTGCATATGAAGCGTATTGGCTTCCAGTAAATTACCCTAGTTGGTGGGATATGGCATCACTCATTCTAATTGTTCAAGAGGCCGGTGGAAAAGTCACGACAGGGAAAGGAAATTTAGTTACAGAACAAAATTTTAAAACAGAAGGAATACTTGCTTCAAATGGGAAAATCCATGAAAAATTGCTTAATATAATACAATTATGAATCTGAAGTTAAATCTAGGATCAGGAAAAACAAGTTATGCTGGATTTACGAATATAGATATCGTAAATCTTCCAAATGTCAACGTGGTTTGGGACCTTGAAAAAACACCTCTTCCGTTTAAAAATAATTCTGTATCAGAGATTATTACCGAGCATACTTTGGAACATATACGAAATTTTTTTCCTCTTCTTGAAGATATTTATAGAATATGCAAAGCAGATGCTTTAGTAAAAATAGCTGTTCCGTATTTTAAATACGAAGGAGCTTTCCGCGACCCGACGCATGTCCGATTTTTTACGGAACGTTCCTTTGATCATTTTAACGTTGATTATGAGTACAACTACTACACAAAGGCAAGATTTCGTATTTTGAAAGTTGAACTTCATAATGTATCAAAAACGAGTGTCCAAAATTTATACAAACGCATTATCAAATTTATACCATTTAAGAGCTTCCTTAATATGTTTCTATGGAATATGTACTCAGAAATATATTATGAATTGGAAGTTATAAAATAAAGGAGGCATATATGGCAAGCCTAGATGATATCACTGCAATGAAAAAACTCGATCCATCCGGAGTTCTGGAGTCCACTGGTAAGTTTGCGGATCAGTGTCAGCAAGCGTGGAGTGAATCTTCTATGCTTTCGTTTCCGAAAGAATATGACCAAATATATAATGTTGTAGTTTGCGGAATGGGTGGATCTCGGTTTACTCCAAAAACGATAAAAGAATTATTTAGAGATCGTATAAAAGAACCTTACGAGATTGTAGAAGATTATACTCTTCCTGCCTATGTCGATAAGGATACGCTAGTCATTCTATCTTCCTACTCTGGTACGACAGAGGAAGTTCTTGCCTGTGGAAAAGAAGCAATAAAACGAGGTGCAAAACTTACTGGCGTCATGATGAATGGCAATGGAAGTATGCGAACCTTCCTTAACTTTCTTAAAGACAAAAAAGTTCCAGGCTATTATTTTGATCCAAAATTCAATCCCTGTGGGCAACCGCGTATCGGCGGTGGATACCTTCTCATGGGACACGCGGGTATCCTTAAAGCATTAGGTCTCCTTGATCTTTCGGATACGGAGGTAGCAAGCGCTATTGAATTCGCGCGTACGTTCGGGACGTCGCTTAAGGCAGATGTGGTAACCGTTAAAAATCAAGCGAAACAACTTGCAAATACCTTACTTGATACGCACCCATTTATTGTGACGAGTGAATTTCTTCGTGGGTTTGGTAACGGATTTGCCAACCAAATCAATGAAACAGCGAAGATGATTTCCGACCCAAGATTTATTCCGGAGCTCAATCATCACCTCATGGAAGGCCTCAAGCGGCCAGAATCACTCCATCAAAATGGACTATTTGTCTTCATTCTTTCGAAGCTATATAGCAACGTGACACAAAGAAGATTTCGTATTACAAAGGAAGTAGTTGAAAAACAAAATGTTAAGAATTTGGAAATATCACTCACAGGACCAAGTAAACTTGCACAAGTGTTGGAAGGCTACACCCTTTCGGGCTACACAACATTTTACATGGCCATGCTTTACGATACCGACCCTGTCGCTATTCCCTGGGTAGATTATTTTAAGTCTCAGCTTGCTAAAACATAACCCTTGTCAATACAGGAAAAATTCTCCATACTAGATATACAATGAAAAAATATGTCGTCTGGTTTAAAGATGTAGACAAAGATGACGGAGATATAGTCGGAGGGAAAGGGGCCAATTTAGGAGAAATGACAAAGGCTGGATTTCCAGTACCGCCAGGATTTATCGTTACTGCTCAAGCGTATTTTTATTTCCTCGATGAAGCAAATCTTAAAGACAAAATTCATCATTTACTCTCCGGGTTAGATGTAAGTAAAAGTGATTTACTTGAAAAAGCAGCAGATAGTATCCAAAAACTAATCACACGATCTTCTTTTCCAAAGGATTTAAGTCGAGAAATAATACAAGCATATTTTTCTTTAGAAAAAGGAGTATTAAAAAATGCAAAAGTAGCTGTACGCTCTTCGGCTACCGCGGAAGATTTACCCGGGGCATCTTTTGCCGGACAACAATCGACATTTCTAAACGTCCAGGGAGAATCAAATCTAATTGAGAAAGTCAAGGAAGCCTGGGGCTCACTTTTTACCGCACGAGCAATATTTTATCGTGCGACGCAGAAATTTGATCATCTCAAAATCGGTATCGCTGTTCCTGTACAAAAAATGGTCGCGTCAGATACGTCTGGCATTATGTTTACCCTTGATCCGGTTACCAATGACAAATCAAAAGTAGTCATAGAGGCAATTTTGGGCTTAGGTGAAATGATTGTCCAGGGTTCTGTCACCCCTGACCATTATGAAGTCAATAAGAAAAGCGGCGAAATTATTGTTAAAACTGTACATGTACAAGAAAAAATTATGCAAGCATCAGGTACAAGCAATCGCATCATTGACTTAAGTAAACAGGAAGGAAATAAACAGAAAATTTCTGATGATGAAATTAAAAGTATAGCTTTACTTGGAAAAAAATTAGAATCTCATTATTATTTTCCACAGGATGTTGAGTGGGCTATCGAAAAGGGAAAGATATACCTTGTTCAAACAAGACCTGTGACAACTACCGGAAAACAAACTTCAAGCACTGACCTTCGTACTTCAAACAATAAACTCGAAGTACTTGTCAAAGGAGATCCAGCAAGTCCAGGGAGTGCAAGTGGTCCGGTAAAAATATTAAAATCCGTCAAAGAGATACACAAAATTGAATCGGGAGACATACTTGTTGCTGAAATGACCAATCCAGACTATGTTCCTGCAATGCGAAAAGTTGTTGCAATTGTCACCGAGCGTGGTGGTCGGACGTCTCATGCTGCTATTGTGTCACGGGAGTTAGGAATTCCAGCTGTTGTCGGAGCAAAGGGAGCTATGAGTGTATTAAAAGACGGAGAAATTATTACCGTAAATGGAGCTTTAGGAGAAGTCTATCGTGGAGCTGCTATTGGACCGAAGTTCTCAATCGTACATCATGAAACCATACGAAAAAACTTAAAAACAGCTACAAAAGTATATGTGAATCTCGCAGAACCAAGTCGTGCAAGACTTGTTTCGAAAATGAATGTCGATGGTATTGGGCTCTTGCGTGCGGAATTTATGATGGCACAAATTGGAACCCACCCAAAAAAATATCTGGAAAATCATACTGAGCATATATTTATACATGAATTGGCTTCCGGTATTAAAGAAATATGCAATGCGTTTTATCCCAGGCCCGTGGTTTATAGAGCAAGTGATTTTCGTACGAATGAATATCGTAATTTAAAGGGTGGAGAAAAGTATGAACCACATGAGGAAAATCCTATGCTTGGGTTTAGAGGGGCAGCCCGCTATATAGCTGACCCCCGTGTCTTTGAAATGGAGCTGGAAGCCATCAAAATGGTACGGAACAAAAATAATTTAAAAAATCTTCATCTTATGATTCCCTTCGTTCGTTCACCACATGAACTATTAGAAGTTAAAAAGATTGTCGCTGCAAGCGGACTTATGCGTACATCCACATTTAAATTATGGATGATGGTAGAAATTCCAACGAATGTTATTTTAATTGATAAGTATTTAGATATAGGTATCGATGGAATATCATTTGGATCAAATGATTTAACGATGCTTATTCTTGGAACAGATCGGGATAATAGCGAAGTGGCTCAGGATTTTAAAGAAACAGATGACGCAGTCATGTGGGCATTTGAACGAGTTATAAAAGCGTGTCTCAAGCGAAACGTGACGACCTCAATGTGTGGGCAAGCGCCATCAGACTATCCGGAGCTTGTTGAAAAACTTATTTTGTGGGGTATAACCAGTGTATCGGTAAATAGCGATGTTGTTGACCAAGTGCGGGAAACAATTTATGAGGCCGAGAACAAGTTAGTTCATAAAGTTATAAAGTAGAATGTTCATAATGTTTCTTTACACTTTAAAAACTTTATTAACTTTATAAACTTACCTATGTCTTCAAAAATTCAATCCATTCACTCAAGAGAAATTTTAGATTCACGAGGAAATCCAACAGTTGAAACTACAGTGACTGTAGAGAGTGGTTATACAGGTGTTGCTTCTGTACCTGCGGGTGCTTCTTTAGGAAAGTACGAAGCAGTTGAACTTCGAGATAAAGACCCGAAACGGTATGACGGTATGGGAGTGTTAACTGCAATAAAAAATATTGATACGGTGATAACTCCACACTTACTTGGGTCTGAAGCAAGCGATCAGCAAAGTATTGATAAAATAATGATAGATCTCGATGGTACGTCACAAAAAAGTAAACTGGGCGCAAATAGTATGTTAAGTGTCTCCCTGGCTATTGCGACAGCGAGTGCTAACTCACTACGCGTACCTCTCTATCGATATCTCAATACTATTTTTTCAACATATAGAAGCACTGTGATCACTCGTATACCAACTCCGACATTTAATGTGATAAATGGAGGTAAACATGGAGCCGGTAATTTAGATTTTCAGGAATTTCATATTGTTCCAGCAACTGGAAAATCCTACCACGATGCTCTTGAACTAGGAGAGGAAATATATCAGGCGGTTAAAAAAATTTTAATATATAGAAACGCGGTGCATTCTGTCGGAGACGAGGGTGGGTTTGCACCAGATTTATTTACCAATATCGATGCTCTAGAAGTGTTATCTCAGGCTATTCGAAGTACGAAATATCGATTTGGGAGTGACGTTTTTTTTGGTCTTGATATCGCTGCATCTCATTTTAAAAAGAAAACAGGATATCAAATAAAAGACCGGCCGAGTGCATATTCAACGAAAGAATTTATTCAATATTTTCAGGATCTTCACGCAAAATATCGCCTTCTTTTGCTTGAAGATCCTTTAGAAGAGGATGACTGGGACGGATGGAAAACAATTACGAATGTGCTTGGAAGCGATATGCTTATTGTTGGCGATGATTTTCTTGCAACAAATCCGGAGAGGCTGACGAGAGCAATAAATGAGAAAGCATGTTCGGCGATACTTCTAAAACCAAATCAAATTGGAACGTTGTCTGAATTTTTCAATGTTGTGGCTATTGCCAAATCTCACGATATCAAGTGCATTGTGTCTCACAGAAGTGGAGAAACCAATGATACCTTTATAGCCGATCTTGCTGTGGCGGTACAGTCAGACTATGTAAAATTTGGTGCTCCTGCCAGAGGAGAACGGGTAGCCAAGTACAATCGGTTGCTGCAAATTGAGAGTGAGTTGTTTCCACAAAAGTGATCTATTAAAAATATTGCTCCATGAAATCCCAAATCTTAAGCACTAAATTCTAAACAATTTCAAAATATCAAATCAAAAAAAGTTTTGAATTTTATTGTATTTTCCCTTAGGATTTGTTTAGAAATTAAGATTTCGATTTTAGAATATATTTATGAATCCATTAGTACTTCTTATTCTTGATGGATGGGGACTAGCACCTCCCTCAGCTGGAAACGCTCTATCGAACGCGAAATTACCCAACATGACCAGATTATGGAATTCATATCCCCATGCGCAGCTTGCTGCTTCAGGAGAAGCTGTTGGACTTCCATCTAACGAATACGGCAATACAGAAACAGGTCATATAAATATTGGAGCTGGTCGAATAGTGTATCAAGATCTGCCACGTATAAACATGGCAATATCTGATGGAACTTTTTTTCGTAATGACTCTTTTATTGCAGCTATCCATTTTGCTCAACAACATACATCAAATATTCATATCATGGGATTATTAAGCGATTCTGGAGTACATGCGAGCCGAGATCATCTGTATGCACTATTACAACTTATTAAAAGAAATTCATACAATAAGCCCGTCTATCTTCATCTTTTTACCGATGGCAGAGACTCTCCGCCAGATTCTTCTCTTGCGTTTGTTTCAGACGTTGAAGATATGTGTAAACGGTTGCAAGTAGGTACGATAGCAACAATAATAGGACGGTATTATGCGATGGATCGAGATACCAGGTGGGAACGTACTGAAGTAGCGTATGATGCGTTAACTTCACAGGTTACAAGAACTGCTCATAGCGCCAGAGAAGCTGTACAAAAAGCAAAACAAGAAGGAAAAACGGACGAATTTATACCACCTACAGTCATACTCTCTCCTGACGGTAGTGTGTATCCTCGTATAACCGATAATGATTCTATACTATTTTTTAATTATCGTATCGATCGCCCACGGCAGTTGACGAGAGCTTTAATTCTTCCTGAATTTGAAACACTTGGGCAGTCAGTATCGTTTGATCCCTATGCAATAAAATATTACCACAAACATGTCATCGCTAGTGAAGATAGAGGAAAGCCATTTACGAGAAAAGTCATCGTAAAGAACTTATTTTTTGTTACGATGACCGAATATGAAAGGAATTTACCAGTAAACGTTGCCTTTCCGCCGGAGCGTGTCGCGTATCCCCTGGGGAGAGTATTTTCGGAATTTGATAAACGACAACTACGAATTTCGGAAACTGAAAAAGAGCGTTTTATAGGGTATTACTTTAATGGCATGCATGAAGATCCTTTTGCCGGAGAAGATCGCGTCATCGTTCCGTCGCCGAAAGTGGCTACATATGACTTAAAACCAGAGATGTCTGCTTTTGAAGTTACTGAAAAAATACTTGAACGACTTGCTTTGGATATCTATTCATTTATTGCTGTAAACTTTGCTAATCCTGATATGGTTGCCCATACAGGAAATCTTTCTGCAGCAATACGTGCATGCGAAGTCGTTGATAGTTGTATTGGTAAAATTTGTAACACGACGCTTGCCCATATGGGTTCTTGCGTGATAACTGCAGATCATGGTAATGTAGAAGAAATGCTCGGGGACAATGGAGAGATAGATACAGAGCATTCACAATATCCTGTACCCTTTATCATGATAGATTCTATTTATAAAGGTATCGCACAAACACTCCCGTTTGGAAAACTTTCTGATATTGCCCCAACCATACTTACCCATATGGGTATAGCAATTCCAAGTGATATGACCGGTAGAAATTTACTTGCGGATATAGCCGCACAAAGGAGATAAATGATGAAATCTACTTTATCTATTATAAAAGCTGATACCGGATCTGTTGGTGGTCATAATAGACCAAGCGAGGCTATGGTTGCAAAGGCCAAAGAAGTCGTAAGTGGAGCAGTGTCAAAAGGCTTGCTTACTGATGGTCGTGTCACTTTTACTGGAGATGATATTGCTCTTCTTATGATACATACCAAAGGAGTTGATAGTCCGGATATTCATAAATTCGCCTGGGATACGTTTATTGAAACAACAAAGATCGCAAAGTCACAAGGACTTTATGGGGCTGGCCAAGACCTTCTCAAGGACGCGTTTTCAGGCAATGTGCGGGGCATGGGTCCGGGAAGTGCTGAGATGGAATTTGAAGAACGACCAGCCGAACCATTTATTCTATTTGCCGCAGACAAATGCGGACCGGGAGTTTTTAATTATCCTCTCTTTAGTGGATTTGCAGATCCATACCATAATGCAGGACTCCTCCTTGCCCCGGAAATGCGAACAGGATTTACCTTTACTATTATGGACGTGAATTTTACCGAAGGGGACAAAGTGATTACGCTGAAAGCTCCACAGGATTATTATGATATTTGTACGCTCCTGCGCGATCCGAATCGTTATGTTATAGAAAGTGTTGTAGAAAATGCAACGGGACTCACTGCAGCAGTTGCCTCAACGAGTCGACTTCATAATATAGCGGGAAAGTATGTCGGCAAAGACGATCCAGTAGCACTTGTTCGTTCACAAAAACAGTTTCCTTCAACAGGCGAGATACTATCACCCTGGGCTCTTGCCCATTTTACTCTTGGTGATAACCGCGGATCGCATCATGTAGCTGTTATGCCGGTCAAACAAAATTCGATCATCTCATTTTTTGACGGACCGACGATAGTTTCTGCGGTGGGGTACTGTGTACATGAAGGGAAGCTTACAGAAGGTGTTGATCTTTTCGATCAGCCATTTTGGGATGTTATACGGACAAAAGCTTCTAAAAAGACTCTTTCGATTCGTGAACAGGGCTTTTTTAATCCCGCTATGGGACCCCAGGATGAGATGGAATATACAGGGGTCATGGAAAATTTAAAGCGACTCGGTGATAAATTTACAACCCGTGAGGTTAAAAAATAATCTATTTACAGATTTTTTTCCATGAAATCTGATATATACAAGAAAACTTCAAAGGACCATGTATTTCCTCCAAATCTAGCAGATTACGAAGAGACATACCATTCGTTTGAATGGAATCATGCACGCAAAGAGATTGACTGGTTTGATGGAAAGTTAAATGCTGCCTATAACGCAGTTGACCGGCATACCCAGACGTGGCGAAAAAATAAAGTTGCGTTGTATTGGGAAGATGAGGATGGAACCAAAAAACAATATACGTTTGAAGAGCTTAGTACTCTTTCAAACAAACTGGGCAATATCCTTAAAGACTTTGGCATAGACCGGGGAGACAGGGTATTTATTTTCCTTCCCAGAATTCCGGAGCTGTATATTTCTTTTTTAGGTATCCTTAAAATCGGTGCGATAGCAGGAACTCTCTTTAGTGCGTTTCAGGAACAGGCGCTTGCTGATCGACTCGGAAATAGTGATGCGAAAATCGTCATTACCAATAAAGAATTAAAAGAGCGGATTGATAAAGTCAAAAAGAATCTTCCTTCTCTCAAGCACGTTATAACCATTGACTCAGAAGATTTTATAAAATCTTTAGACCATGCAAGTGACGAACTTCATATCGCACATATGGCTCCAGAAGACTACGCATTCATGCTCTATACAAGTGGGACGACCGGCAAACCAAAGGGAGTAGTCCATAGTCATCAAGCGATTCTTCAGGAACATATGACTGCTATGTGGGTCTTAGATCTTCGAGATGATGACACGTACTGGTGTACGGCTGATCCTGGGTGGGTTACTGGTATAGCATATGAGATACTTGGTAGTTGGTCGTGTGGAGTTTCAGCAGTTGTTTTTGCGGGACGATTTGATCCAAAACGATGGTATAAAATATTAGAAGATTATAAAGTGAGTGTCTGGTATACGGCACCTACTGCGATACGAATGCTTATGGCAAGCGGAAGTGATCTTGTTAAAGAATATAAGCTCGATCATCTTCGTCATATGTGTTCTGTTGGTGAACCCCTCAATCCTGAAGCCATAACCTGGGCTATTAAAACATTTGACAAGCCGTTCCATGACACATGGTGGCAGACAGAAACTGGCGCAATCTGTATTGCAAACTATCCTGCAATGGACATAAAAATAGGATCAATGGGTAAACCTATACCAGGTGTTATTGCTTCTATTATAGACGATGAGGGTCATGAGATTGGAGTAAACAAAGAAGGCAATATCGCTTTAAAACCCGGATGGCCGTCAATGATGCATACAATTTGGAAAAGGCCTCATAAATATCAAAGTTATTTTCAGCACAATTGGTACATTTCTGGTGATCGAGGTAGGAAGGATGCTGATGGTTATTTTTGGTTTATCGGCAGGGCTGACGATGTCATAAAAACTTCCGGAGAGCGTGTTGGTCCATTTGAGGTGGAATCAGCCCTTGTTGAGCATCCTGGTGTCGTAGAAGCAGGCGTCATCGGCAAACCTGATCCAATGCGAGGGGAGATCATAAAGGCATTTGTGGTATTAGATAAATCTTACATTGTCAAAACTTATGGTGGTCGTCATTCTGGTAAGTCCCGCCACAGCGGGACGCATCCAGAATCAGATGCTGGACAAGCCAGCATGACGAAAGAGGAAGAGGAAAAACTTAAGGAAGAACTCTCCCAGTACGTGAAAAAGCATCTGGCGGGCCATGCATACCCTCGTGAAATAGAATTTATCGACAAACTTCCCAAAACCCGTAGCGGCAAAATCATGCGCCGGATTTTGAAGGCCAAAGAAATGGGGCTGCCGATAGGAGACACATCTACGCTTGAAGAATATTAAACAGAACAACAAACTCTCCTAAAGGATTTTCATATTTTTTTTGTGCTTCTGATAGTGTACCTTTCCAAATTTCTTCATGAACTTTTGTTAACTCCCGTGCAATGACGATAGGGATATCATCAAAAACTTCCTTCATGTCCACTAAAATCTGTAAAAGTTTATGTGGTGCACAATAAAAGATAATGGTTGGATGGTTAGATGGTTGCATAGTTATAAGACTTTGGAAAAGGTCTTTTCTGTGTTTTTCTTTTTCCGGTGGGAAACCCAAAAAAAGAAAATTACTGGTTGGAAGTCCGGAACTAGTCAGGGCAGTAAGGGCGGCTGATGGTCCTGGGACACTTACCACTTCTATGTCTCGTTTGAGAGCTTCAAAAACTAGTTTATAGCCAGGATCGGAAATAAGTGGCGTTCCAGAATCGCTCACTAATGCAACAGATAAACCGGTTTGCAAGTATTCAATGATTTGAGGTATACGACTATTTTCCGTTCGATCATCATACCGAACAAGTCTAGGGACAGATGCTTTAGTACTATGTAGTACTAAAGCATTGTTTTTTTGCTGTAACGATTGCAGTAGCAATCCGGTTCGGCGCGTATCTTCACATGCGATGATGTCGACGGAAAAGAGCGTTTTGATAGCACGAATAGTGATATCTTCTAGGTTTCCTATCGGAGTTGAAACGATGTATAACGTTCCCATAGTACAAATTATATCACTGAAATGATAAGATTCATTGTTATGGAAGTTATTCAAGGTTTTATTGACGTCATACTTCATCTGGATACGTATTTAAGTAATTTTGTCAGTACGTATGGTGTTTTAACCTATGGCATCCTTTTTTTAATCGTCTTTGCAGAAACAGGACTCGTCATAACCCCGTTTCTTCCTGGTGATTCGTTGCTTTTTGCAGCTGGCGCTATCGCTTCTCTTGGCGCTTTAGACATCGGTCTAGTCATATTTCTCCTTCTGATTGCAGCTATACTTGGAGATACGGTGAATTATTGGATTGGACATTATTTTGGTAGAAAAATTGTCGACAATCCGAAGATAAAGTTTATCAATCAAGAGCATATCGACAAAACAGAACAATTTTATAAAAAATACGGTGGAAAAACTATTATACTAGCGCGATTTGTTCCAATTGTACGTACGTTTGCGCCATTTGTGGCTGGGATCGGTACAATGAATTATAAGAAATTTATTATGTTTAACATTATCGGCGCAGTTATATGGGTTACACTTTTTACTTTACTAGGTTATTATTTTGGGAACATTCAAATTATTCAAAAAAACTTCCACTATGCAGTATTTGCGATAATAGGTTTATCAATAGTACCAATTGTCTATGAATATATTCAACACAAAAGAAATCCCGATGTTCCTGGAGTTCCTGTAGATGAACTTAAAAAAATTACTTAAGCTAAATATTTTCTGATTAATCCAACCACTCTGCCTTGAATTTTTACATGGGTCGTAAATATAGGCATCATCGCAGAATTTGCAGGCATAAGCTTTATACGATCTTTTTCAAAATAAATTCGTTTCAATGTCGCTAAACCATTCGGAAGAAGTGCCACGACGATATCGCCATTTTTTGCATCTTGTTGGTGTTGCACCACAACATAATCACCATCTAAAATACCATCTTCTATCATAGAGGTACCTTTTACCTGCAAGACGTAACTCGGTTTATTTCCGGAAATCATGGAAGGAGCGACTGAGATATAAAAATTTGGATCCGTATACGGTTCCAGTGGAGTTCCTGCAGCAATAAAGCCTAATACTGGAAGATCTATCGTAGAAAGAGAACCATGAGCCTTAAAGCTATCTGTTATAACTTCAAGACCACGAGCAGTACCGTCGAGTTTTTTGATAAACCCTTTTTGTCTTAATCTATCGAGGTGTTCATGAACTGTAGCGACAGAATGCATGCCGAGAGACTCACCAATTTCTTTAAGTGTTGGAGCAAAACCAAATCGTTCAATAAATTGCGTGATAAAATCAAGGAGTTGTCGTTCTCGAGTATAAAGAGTTGCAGGCATATATTTTTTTGCTAATTGATACATTCGACTGTGCTCAGTATCAATACTGAGTGAGCAAAACGAATCGAAGTATTGATTTCCCGAAATAAAATCTTTATAGTAGATACTATTACAAATAAAACCCGAACTGTCAATAGGGTAAACATGGTATATATGAACAATAAAAACTATAAAAACCGAACGAATAATTTTCAACTCGTCTCACCATTTACCGCTCAAGGTGACCAACAAGAAGCAATACGGCAACTCACAGACAAATTACGCAGAGGAGTCAAAGAACAGGTACTTCTTGGTGTTACGGGAAGTGGAAAAACCTTTACCATGGCAAATGTTATTGCACGTATTGGTAAACCAGCCCTTATCATTTCCCATAATAAAACGCTTGCAGCTCAACTCTACCAGGAATTTCGGGATTTTTTTCCGCACAATGCAGTATCCTATTTTGTTTCCTATTATGATTATTATCAGCCTGAAGCCTATTTACCGCATTCAGATACGTATATTGAAAAAGAAACACAAATAAATGAAGAAATAGATAAACTCCGTCTGGCAGCAACGGCAAATCTACTTACTCGTAAGGATTCGATTATCGTCGCTTCAGTATCGTGTATTTATAATATTGGCTCTCCAAGAGAGTATGGTCATTTCGTTTTAGAACTACGAAAAGGTATAAAAATTACGAGAGAAAGCATTTTAGATAGACTCATTACGCTTCAATATGAAAGAAATAATTACGGTTTCAATCGGGGAACGTTTCGCGTGAGAGGGGATACGATCGATTTATTTCCTGCATATGTTGATTATGGGATACATATGAGAGTGGAAAATGAAATTCTTAAAGAACTTGAAAGTATTGATGTACTTACTGGAAAAAAAATTGAAGAACTAGACCGTACTATGATTTATCCCGCTAAACACTATATGACTGATCCAAGGTCATATAAAACAGTCTTTGCACACATACGAGATGATCTTGATAAACAAATTATTTTTTTTACAAATAAGGGAAAACATATAGAAGCACAACGCATACGGGAACGAGTAAATTATGATCTTGAGATGTTAACAGAGATGGGGTATGTCAATGGGATAGAAAACTATTCTCGATACTTTGATGAGAGAAAATCCGGGGATCCGCCTTATACATTATTTGATTATTTTAGAGAAGCAGTAAAAAACGATTGGCTTCTCTTTATCGATGAGTCGCATATGACTATTCCACAAATTGGCGGAATGTATCATGGTGATCGTAGTCGTAAGCAAACACTCATTGATTATGGATTTAGATTACCTGCCTCTATTGACAATAGACCGCTTCGTTTTGAAGAATTTTTACGAAGTATACCTCAGACGATCTATACATCAGCGACACCAAATGATTGGGAAATAGAAAGAGTCCAAGCCAACGGCATCGTTGAACAACTTGTGCGTCCAACTGGCCTTGTAGATCCAACAATTACTATTCGTCAGATACACGGACAAATACAAGATCTACAAAAGGAGATTGAAAAGCGAACAGCTTCCCATGAGCGTGTTCTTGTTACAACGTTAACGAAACGAATGGCAGAAGATTTAGCAAAATTTTTACAAGATCGTGGAATAAAAGTACACTATCTTCATTCTGATATTAAAACACTTCAGCGGACGGACATATTAGCTGATCTTCGTCTCGGTATATACGATGTCATAGTCGGAATAAATTTACTTCGCGAAGGTCTTGATCTACCGGAAGTTTCCTTAGTTGCCATTCTTGATGCAGATAAAGAAGGATTTTTACGAAGTCGTACGAGTTTAATTCAAACAATGGGTAGGGCTGCAAGACACGTACACGGGCAAGTCATCATGTATGCAGATACGATAACAAAATCGATGCAAGAAGCAATTGGCGAAGTCAATCGCAGGCGTACCATACAGCTTGCTTACAATACAACTTACAATATTACTCCAATTGGCATCACCAAACCCGTCAGAAAAAAACTCGTTGAAAATGAAAATACAAATGAGTCAGATGAACAAGCTGGAGAAATGTCTCATGACTTGTTAGATCACATGACACCAGTAGACAAAAAAAAGTATATAGCTAAGCTAAACCTGGCGATGCGACAAGCAAGCCGTGATTTAGATTTTGAACAAGCGATAAAGTTAAGAAATTTTATAGTTTCGATATCATCATAGGAATGCTATAAACAATCTAAATTTACCCTCTATGGATAAAATAATTATAAAAGGAGCTCGTCAGCATAACCTAAAAAATATCAATGTCGAGCTTCCAAAAAATAAACTCATCGTTTTTACAGGATTATCTGGTTCAGGTAAATCTTCTCTTGCTTTTGACACGATTTACGCAGAAGGTCAAAGACGATACGTGGAATCACTTTCTTCCTATGCACGTCAATTTTTAGGAATAATGGATAAACCAGATGTTGATAGCATAGAAGGACTTTCTCCGGCTATCTCTATAGATCAAAAATCTACTTCGCATAATCCCAGATCAACTGTCGGAACAGTAACAGAAATTTATGATTATTTACGATTACTATTTGCGCGCATCGGTCATCCGCATTGCCCCAATTGTGGACGAGAAATCAGCAGAATGTCTATAGATCAAATCGTTACGGGTATTATCGACCTTGCAAAAGAACGCCTTGGCAACAGCGGAAATAGGTTGTTTCGCTTTCAAATACTTTCTCCTGTTGTTTTTGATAGAAAAGGAGAGTTTGCAGGTTTATTTGCTAATTTAAAGGCAAAAGGCTTTCGAAAGGTGCGTATTGATGGAACTTTTTTTGATATTGACGAAGATATTTTTCTTATTAAAACGAATAAACATACCATTGATGTTGTCATAGATTCTCTATCTGTTGACAGCAAAACAATTCAATTTTTAAAAACACAGCATAGTAAGAGTCAAACTCGTTCTTTACCTGACGTAGCCCTCCTGTCTCGTATGCGAGACAGCATAGAACAGGCACTAAATTTATCTGATGGACTTGTGATTATAGGGGAAATTCATGATAGTGGTTTTGCTATCCCTGTTAAGCCAAAAAATATTCATGATCATATGTTTTCTGAAAAATTTGCGTGTCCTATGTGTAATATATCGATACCGGAAATTGAACCCCGATCCTTTTCATTTAATTCCCCACATGGAGCGTGTCCACAATGTACTGGACTCGGCTCAATCTTGACCGTTGATGCAATGTTAATTATAAATCCGGAATTATCAATTTCTGAAGGCGGTATACTTCCATTTGCTAAAATGTTTTTTCATGATACATGGTTTTCTCGCGTCATTGTAACTGTCTGCAAAGAACATGATATAGATCCACGCCAACCGTTAAAAAGACTCACAAAGCATCAACATCATGTACTATTTCATGGTACAGGAGAACGTCTCTATCGCGTCGTTGGTAAAAATCGATTTGGCGATACAACAACAATAGAAGAACCGTATGCAGGACTCATACCAGAACTCAAGCGACGATACATCCAGTCAGAATCAGATTTTGTTCGACATGAAATAGAAAAGTATATGACAAAGGAAATATGTATACATTGTAACGGCATGAGATTAAAAAAAGAATCATTGACCATCACAATTCATTCGCAATCTATCGCAGATGTCACGTGTTTATCTATTGCAGATGCATACACATGGGCGAAAGAACTTTTTACCTATATTACAAGTGAAACGGAAACAATTATTGCGACACCAATACGCAAGGAAATACAGGAACGGTTAGGGTTTCTAAACGCCGTCGGACTTGATTATCTGACGCTTGGACGTTCTGCAACAACGCTCTCTGGAGGGGAAGCGCAACGAATACGTCTTGCTTCTCAAATCGGGTCAGGGCTTTCTGGAGTTCTTTACGTTTTAGATGAGCCTTCCATTGGGCTACATCAAAGAGACAACGGAAGACTCATTACCATGCTAAAAAAACTCCGCGACCTTGGAAACACGGTCATTGTGGTTGAACACGATAGAGAAATGATGGAAGAAGCAGATTTTATTGTTGATTTCGGTCCAAAAGCAGGAGAACATGGAGGGGCAATCATCGCTTCAGGAGATCTTGAGTCCATCAAAAATAATTCATCGTCATTGACTGGTTTATATCTATCTGGCAAAAAGAGAATATTTCATACACACACATCTCGTACATATGAATACAATCCCAAGTTACAGCTTGTCCTATCCCGTGCATCTTTAAATAATTTAAAAGATATATCCGTGTCATTTCCCCTAGGAGCGTTTATATGTGTCACCGGTGTTTCAGGGAGTGGAAAATCAACACTTGTCGTTGATACGCTTTATCCTACTTTAGCAAATCAAGTAAATAGAATGAATAAAATTCACGTCGATGGATTAACAACTCTTACAGGAATAGAACATACTGATAAAGTTATTCTTATAGATCAATCACCTATAGGGAGAACTCCCAGAAGTAATCCTGCTACCTATACAGGTATCTTTTCATATATACGAGAACTCTACGCATCGTTACCAGAATCAAGACTGCGGGGATATCGTCCGGGTCGTTTTTCTTTTAATGTAAAGGGTGGACGCTGTGAAACGTGCGAGGGTGAAGGACAAAAAAAGATTGAAATGCAATTTCTGTCAGATGTCTATGTGACGTGTGAGGTATGTCATGGTAGTCGATACAATAACGAAACGCTTGAAGTAACCTATCACGGTCGTTCTATAGCACAAGTGCTGGATATGACTGTTGAGGAAGCGAAAGATTTTTTTACAAATCATCCAAACCTATCACAAAAATTGCAAACGATTCAGGATGTAGGACTTGAGTATATTCACGTCGGTCAACCAGCTCCGACACTCTCTGGTGGCGAAGCACAGCGCGTAAAACTTGCAACTGAGTTGTCAAGAAAAGCAACGGGAAAAACCGTCTATATTTTAGATGAGCCCACAACCGGTCTTCACTTTGCTGATTTAGAAAAACTTCTTATGGTTTTGCATCGTCTCACAAACATGGGCAATACCGTTATCGTCATCGAGCATAATCTCGATATGATACAACATGCTGATTGGATTATTGATTTAGGACCTGAAGGGGGTGAAAAAGGAGGACATATCGTTGCAAGTGGTACTCCAGCCGATATAGCCAAAAATCATAGCTCTTATACAGGACAATTCCTTAAAAAAATACTAGAATAAACGAATTAACATTCTACGGGTATGAGAACAATATTACAATTTTTTTTAATTCATTTTGTCGTGTATTCAATTATTGCTTTTTTGGCCTATATGAATATTCCAATTTCAGCCGTATATGCGGCTGGTGAATTTCTTGCGGATTATGATGTTGAATATGCGGTCAGTCCCAAAGGCACAACTATCGTAACGCAGAATATTACGCTTACCAATCAGTTGACAAATTTATATCCAAAACAATATTCAATACTTCTTGACACAACTCGAATAAAAAATGTTATCGCATATGACTCTCGGGGTGTTATCACACCGGAAATTTCCCAAAAAGACGATAAAACGAAAATACTTTTAAATTTTAATGACAATGTTGTGGGCATTGGTAAAAAGCTTACATTTACCTTGCGATTTGAAAATGACGATATCGCTAAAAAACTTGGGTTTATTTGGGAGATAAACATACCTGGTGTCGCAAATGATCCAGACCTCTATACCTATTTTGTTTCGCTAAAAGTCCCATCTTCTTTTGGGGAAAATGCATATATGTCACCTCTTCCTGGCTTTGGAAAGAGGTGGGATAAAGAGCAAATGACTCATGGAGGAATAAGTGCTGCGTATGGTCAAAAACAGCTATTTACTCTCGATCTATCATATTTTTTAGAAAATAATACTATCACGCCAAAAACCTATGAAATAGCCCTTCCACCGAATACAGCATTTCAGGAAGTTACTATCTTACGAATTAGCCCCCAACCACTCACCGTGAAAAAAGACACCGATGGTAATTGGCTTGCTCTCTATGACCTACCTCCTCAAAGAAAAATATCGATCGAAGCAAAAATTAATGTCGCAACAACATTAACTCCAAATCCCAGCTATCAGGAAGATATACAGGATCTCTCTGCCTATACTAAGCCATTAAAACACTGGGAAACGCGTGATCCAAAAATCATAGAGCTTGCTCAAACATATACCACACCAAGGGCTATTTATGATTATGTACGACAAACGTTGTCCTATGATTATACCCGTGTCAATCAAAATCCGATACGAAAAGGTGCTCTACAAGCATTGGCATCACCAAAAACTGCTATATGCATGGAATTTACTGATCTCTTTATAGCCATAGCTCGTGCAGCTGGTATACCTGCTCGTGAAGTCGTGGGATATGCCTATACCACAAATTCAAAATTACGACCTCTTTCTCTTGTCAATGATATTTTACATGCCTGGCCACAATATTATGATCAAAAAACAGGGAAATGGATTTCAATTGATCCAACATGGGCAAATACGACAGGGGGTGTGGATTATTTTACCAAGCTTGATTTTAATCATATTATTTTTGCTATTCACGGAATAAGTAGTGAATATCCTTATCCAGCGGGATTTTATAAACAATCTGGTAAAGTCGGTAAAGATGTAAATGTAACATTTTCGCAGTCAGTACCGAATACTTTACCTAAAAAATTATTGGTTACCTATAACATTCCAAAAATTGTAACTGCTGGATTTTCTACCAAAGGAAGTATAGTAATAAAAAACGATTCTGGTACGAGTGTTTCAGATGTTGATATACAAATACAATCAACCCCAATAGATATAGCTATCACTCGACATGAATACAACGTGCCTCCATTTTCAACCATAGAACTGCCTATTTCTATTAATATTTCAAATTATCTTCTTTCAGACAAAGGACGTATAACGACAATTGTTTCTGGTGAAATGAGTAACTATTTTTTTGACATACAACCTTCTTACTGGCTGCTTGTTCCTATTTTGGCTGGTGTTACTATTGTTCTATTATTCGTATTTATAGGTATTAAATTACTTCGACATGATTCCCATTCACATACGTAAAAAACTCTCTCACCGGACCGGCGTCTATATTTTCCGAAATAGTCAAAAATCTGTTATCTATGTTGGAAAGGCAGTGGATCTCTATCGTAGAGTAGCCCAATATTTTGCTCATGATGATGAAGTAGATGAAAAAACCAAGCAACTACATGCGCAAATTTCTGACGTAGATACAATTGAAACTATGAGCGAATTTGAAGCGCTTCTGCTTGAAGCAAAGCTCATACGAATGCATAAACCCAAGTATAATAGTATATCTAAAGACGACAAAAGTCCGCTTTATATCGCTATAACTCTTTCTGAAATACTTCCACATATTGCGTTTCTTCGGGGACGAGATATAGAAGGCAGAAAATGGAGCTCTCGCGATGCAATTTTTGGTCCTTTTCAATCAACACATGTGACTCATATGCTGCTTAAGCATATTCGTACTAGTATCCCTTATTGTCTTCAAAAAAGAAGAGATGGTAAACCCTGTTTTTATACACACATAGGACTGTGTAGCCCATGTCCTTCTGTTATTGAAAAACTTTCTCCAGGTAGTCGGAAAACTACACATATAAAGGAATACCGGAAAAATATATATGGGATTAAAAATATTCTATCTGGAAAGATAACTGAAGTTCTCCATTCTTTAGAAAAAGAAATGGTAGAAATAGCAAATAATCAAGAGTTTGAAAAAGCCCAAGGGATAAAAAAACAAACAGAAGGACTCTATAGTCTCTATAAAAAGACCTATAATCCCGGCTTGTATTTGTCTTCGTCCCAATTTCTTACCGATGTAGGAAACAATGAAGTACATGCTCTATCGGATCTTCTTTACAAATATTTTCCATCAATGAGAACACTTGGCAGGATAGAATGTATAGATATTTCAAATACCAGCGGTCTTTATGCGACAGGGTCTCTCGTTGTTTTAATTGATGGCCTTATCGATACAAGTCAATATAGGAGGTTTAAAATACAAATAAAACACGTTCCCAATGACGTTTACATGATTGGAGAAGTTCTTCGTCGACGAATGACTCATCAAGAGTGGGGGAAGCCAGATCTTATTATAGTCGATGGTGGTAAGCCACAGGTATCAAAAGCAAAAAAAGTATTAGCAAACATGAATAAAGATATTCCAGTTATCGGTCTTGCTAAAAAGTATGAGGAAATAATTCTCATAAAGCAGGACAAATTTATTACTATTCGTTTACCATGGTCAAATCTTGCTCTTCATTTAATCATACGAATACGAGATGAGGCCCATCGTTTCGCGAGAAGTTATCATAGGCACCTGAGATCAAAAAATTTTCTAACAGCCTAAATTTGACCCAACAACGTTTCTTTTGTTAGCATACAATTGCAATGAAATATCTTCTCCGCGTGTTTCTTTTTAATACCTTTGGCCTTTGGATTACAAGTCAGCTAATTCCGGCTCTTTCATTATCAGCAAACCTGAATACGACTCTTCTAGCTGGTTTTGTTTTAAGCCTGCTTATGTTACTTGTAGCGCCAATCTTACGAATACTTTTTATACCGATAAATATCCTGACATTTGGTTTATTATCTTGGTTTGTCAATGTCATCGTATTGTATCTTCTGACTATTTTTGTACCAGAGGTTATCGTAAGACCTTGGGTATTTCCTGGCATCAATCTTCTCGGATTTGTCGTGCCGGTGATACAATTTCGCTATTTTGCTTCTCTTGTGGTATCATCGCTCGTCGTTACACTTTTTACAAATTTACTTCATACAATTAGTGAACATTAATATGAAAAAATCCTCTTTAACAAAAAAAATTCTTTGTATTGGTGGAGGTACCGGGACGTTTGTGACGCTTCGGGGACTAAAAGCATATCAGTATCCCGTCAGTGCTATCGTAACCATGAGCGATAGCGGTGGAAGCAATAAAAGAATTCGTGATGAATTTGGTTTACTGCCAACCTCTGATATACGTCAATGTTTTGTAGCCCTGTCAGATGAAAATGGTGGAGCTGGATTACTCCGAAAGCTTTTTATGTATCGATTTGAAAAAGGAGAAGGAATAACTGGTATGACCTTTGGTAATCTTTTTATGGCTGCTCTTTCAGATATTTTAGGTTCACAAAAAGAAGCAATACGTCAAACTGGAAAAGTCTTACGTATAAAAGGAACTGTTATCCCTGTTTCTTTTACTGATACAAATCTTGTAGCAACTTATGAAGATGGGTCTAAAGTGTATGAAGAACATTTAATTGATGAACCTGCATCTGATGGCTCTTTAAAAATTACTCATATGAAGCTCTCTCCCAAAGCTAAACCCAATAAGGAAGCTCTTGACGCTATTGCTACTGCCGATCTTATTGTTTTATGTCCAGGAGATTTATACACAAGTCTTATACCAAATTTATTAGTTGAGGATATATCTCATGCAATTAGTACGTCAAAAGCGAGAAAGATATACATTGTAAATCTCATGACTAAATGGGGACAGACATATGGATTTAGCGCTTCTGATCACATTCATATACTCGAAAAGTATATAGGAAAATCGCTCAATGATGTTATAGTAAATAGTGCGACACTAAATGAGCGTGCACTCATCGTCTATAAAAAATACCACGAACTTCCTGTTGTTGATGATCTAAAAAATTCCTATTTTAGAATTATTCGTGCTCCTATTGCTTCTTCAAAACTGACACCAAAGGGTAAAAGTGATATACTTATTCGAAGTTTTATACGACATGATAGCGAAAAACTTGCCAAGGTCCTCATACAATTATTAGAATCCTAATATATGATTATTGTACTTCGCATTATCCATGTACTTATAGGTATCAGTCTTATCACTCTAATTCTGCTTCAAAATAGTAAGGGTGGACTGGGGAGTGCTTTTGGTGGGGGGGAAGTTTATCGTACGAGGCGCGGTACTGAAAAAGTCGTTTTCTTGGCAACTATTGTTTTTGCATGTATATTTCTTCTCACTTCTATCATAAGTCTTTTGTTACGTGCTTAACAATTGGCCCTTCATGACAATTCAACAAAAAACGCGATTTGCTTACAGTTTTTTTATAAAAATCGCTAAAAAATATACACTTTCCTTGTTAGGAGGTTTTTTACTCGGTGTTTTTGGCTCTATAGGTATCCACAGGCTTTCTCCAATTATCATGTCAAAATGGTTTCATCAGGTAAAACGTATCGGAATTGTTGGTGAATTTACCCCTACTACTCTTCCTATTTCAATTCAACATCAGATAAGCACCGGTCTCACAGAAATCACATCAAATGGACTATTAACACCTGCCCTTGCTCTAAGCTGGGAAGTAACGGAAAGTGGCAAGATATATACATTTTATTTAGATAAAAACGTCTCTTGGCATAACAAAAAACCTCTCCTGGCAAATGACGTAAATTACAATATTAAACGGGTAACTTTTTCCTCTATTAACGAACATACGCTACAAGCATCTCTTGATGTTCCTTTTAGTCCATTCCTTACTTTAGTCGCAAAACCTATATTTCAAAGAGGTCTTCGTGGACTCGGAGACTATTATGTCGATAGTATTTTGCTTCATGGAACAAATGTACAACAACTATCTTTAGTTCCATTTAAAAATAAAGAGTTACCAAATATGTTATATAGATTTTATCGTACTGAGACACAAGCTTTAACTGCATTTCAAATGGGCGACGTAGACTACATTGAAGATATTTCAGATATTGGAAAAGTCAAACAATGGCCATCTGTTACCGTAAAAGAGTACGCAAAGAATGATAGAATTGTCACATTGTATTTTAACGTCCGAAATGGAATAGTATCTGATAAAAATATCCGTCAAGCCCTTGCATATGCTATTCCAGAATTCCAAAATCCTAAAGTTTTTTCACCCATTCAACAGAATTCATGGGCATACTCTGATAAAATACGAAAATATACATACGATAGAGAAAGATCGAAGAAAATGATATTAAGTGCGAAAATAGCTTCAACTTCAGCAAGTCTTACGATTACTACTTTTTCTCAATACATAGATACAGCACAACAGATAGCAAAGTCATGGAACGAACTTGGCATCAATACTACTGTAAAAGTTGAAAACACTGTGCCAAGTGATTATCAAGTATTACTCTCAGCTCAAGATATTGCTCCTGATCCAGATCAGTACCAGCTTTGGCATTCTACGCAAATTCAGACACAGACAAACATAACTGGGTATAGTAACGTCAAAATAGATAAATTATTAGAAGACGGCAGACAGGAATTTGATTCTGAAAAAAGGAAAAAGATTTATTCAGATTTTCAAAGATATCTCACTGAAGATGTCCCTGCAGTATTTTTATATCATCCAAAGCTTTATTCGATAGAAAGAAATCGAAAATAAAGACAGCACCATGCTTATTACTCCACATCTCGTAACTGGAGCTGCAATAGCAGTAGTATCACCCAATCCGTTTGTTTCAATTCAGAAAGAAACATCATCTTTTTGGGGATTAGTTCCCCAATTCATAATAACTATTCTCTGCATTGTTCTTGCTTATTAATACGTGATCTGTTGAGTTCTTGTGCCGATTCGCATACAATTATTTTTGGATACAGGATACGTAGTTGAAGCTGTAGAGCGTTGCGTTTACATCCGACTGCCTTAAATACCGGAAGACCGCTTAGCTCAGTTGGTAGAGCGTTGCGTTTACATCGCAAATGTCGGGGGTTCGAGCCCCTCAGCGGTCACCAAAAAGGAAATCGAAGAAGCGGTGGGGGCAGCGCTCGCTGCGCCCCCCTCCGCAGACAGCGCTGCAAAGGCAAAATTCAAATTCGCCGAGAGCCGCCGATTCATTAAAAAGAAGTTCGAGCCGACTTTTTTTGCCACGACGGATAAGTCGTGGCAATTATTTTCAGCGCGCGCGACTTTTTGCGCCTGCAAGGCGCAATTTACGAATTCTCTCATAGGTTCGAGCCAAACAGTTCCATTTTTCTCAATTTGAGATTTTCTCTCCTCTAACTTTAGTTTTTCGTCAAAAAGTTCATTCTTTTTCTGCTTGTAAATTTCTGGTTCAATAACTTGATCGAGATAGCCGTCAAGAAGTCTATTTAGTTTGGCTTCTGATTCTTGGATTTGTCCGTCTAGCTGTTTTTCTTCCACTTCGGCGGTTAGTTTGTCCTTTTCTTCAGCTTGGGTGATCCATTTTTCAAAATACGGTTCCCAATTTTCGTGCAAGCCGCAATCACGAATAATTTTTCTTATTTGTATTTCTGTATCAGATTCAGAAATATATTTTTGATTACATGGTTTTAACTTTTTCGTACAGCGGTAATAGATAAAAATTTGCCCAGTTCCATTTTTGTATTTTTTGATGTGCTGTTCTGCCGTGATTGCGGCGCCGCATTCGCCGCAGGTCGCGAGACCTGCAAAAGCGAAATTATGTCCTTTCTGTCTTGGCCGTTCGATTTTTTCAACTTGCTTTTGGACTTCGTCAAATAGCTTTTTGCTGATAAATATTTTATGAGAACCTTGATAATATTCTCCGGCGTATTTGAGAATACCCAAATAGAATTTATTGGAAAGCATGTTTTTAACTTGACCAACTTTTACGGGTTTTTCTCCTTCTCGCTTAATTCCAAATTTAAACATAAATTGAGAAATACCAGTAAAAGAAATATTCCCATCAGCAAAAAGCTGAAAGGCTTTTTTAACAACTTTTGATTTTTCTTCGTCAATATCAATTCCCCTCGTTTTTGGATTATTGATATATCCATAAGGCGCTTTACTTGGCCAAACACCATTACGAAGTTTTTGGCGATTGCCGCGTTTTACATTTTCGCTTAAATTGTCAACATAATATTTGGACTGTCCAAAAGCGATTGAAAGCATAAATTTACCTTGCGGGGTTGATTCAAACCAAAACGAGGGGAATTTCAGATCAAGGAGTTTGCCGGTATCCAAAAGATAAATTATTTTCCCGCCGTCAATGGAATTTCTCGCTAAACGGTCGGGATGCCATGAAAGAATGGCGTTAGCCATTCCCTTTTCGATTTTCTTTAACATATCCGCAAATTGCTCTCTCCCCGGAACTTTTGCGGTTTTGGCCTCAGTAATAAATTCGGTGATAAATAAGTTTTCTCTTTTGGCAAACTCCTTGAGTTCGGCAATCTGGGCTTCAATCGATAAAACTTGTTTATCTTTTTCATCGGTGGATTTTCTACAGTAAGCAATATAATTAATCATGTTTTTACTTTTTTGAGCTCTTTAATTTTTGCGTTTTTCTTTGTTCTTTTTATTACGGCGGCTCTCGGTGAATTTGAATTATGCCTTTGCAGCGCTGTCTGTGGAGGGGGGCGCAGCCAGCGCTGCCCCCAATTCTGCCACCATTTCCATTTTAGTGAACGTTTTTAACAAAATTCGAACTCATTTCAAGACAAATTGTTAGCTCGCCGCTACGCGGCTCGCTACTCCAGCGCGGCGCCCCCACCCGCCGCGCTTCCGAAAAAGTCGGCTCGAACATTCCGCTGAAAGCGGAACAAAGAAAAACGCAAAAATTTTAAAGTACTTTTAAAACTTAAATGGCGCAACCGGTGGACTCAACAGAAATTGTCTTCCTATTGTCCGATTGCGCCATTAAAAAAGACAATTTCGAATTGTTGAGTCCAATATAAATATAACAAATTTGTTTTGGTAAAAACAAGTGACATTGAGTGTAAAATCAATAAATTCAAATATGAATAACGAAAATCTGACGGACATTGAGTCGATATGTAGGGGCTAAATGACTGGACAAACTGCAATTTCAGGAACTTACAATGTTAAATAGTCTTATGGAATCACACAACTGTTTTTTACTGTTACGTTAAATAGTGCTAATTGGATTAATTGCATTTTCCCGAACTCATACTTTGTTATAATACATTCATGGTTGCAAACAATTTTAGGCTACTGCGTTGGTTTAGTTTTTTCTATGCCTTTAGACCATACATGGCCATTTCTATTCTTTACTTTAGTCAAGTAAGCGGTTCTTATGCTTTAGGATTTGCAGTATTATCTGTAGCTGCAATTGCGAGTTCCTTGCTTGAAATTCCCACAGGTATTTTTTCGGATCGTGTAGGAAGAAAAAAAACAGTAATTTTTGCATCAATGGTTTGGTTTATAGCTCTAGTAACTTATGCGTTTGCTAACTCGTTTGCGATTCTAGCGATAGGCGCTATCTTCCAGGGGTTAGGCCAAGCCTTAATAAGTGGAAATAACAATGCGTTGTTGCACGATTCTTTAAAAGAGCAAAACAACGAACATGATTTTCCTGAAAAACTAGGGAAATTATATGCAGTGATGGAAGTGGGATTTGCTGTCTCTACATTGTTAGCGGGATTCATAGCGTTGTATTCCTTAAAAGCTGTTATGGTGGCCTCGGTTTTACCTCAGTTTGTTTGTATTTTTATTGCCCTACGACTTGTGGAGCCAAAAACCCACACAGAGACTATTTCCGAAAATATCTTTAATCACTTAAAAGAAGCATTGCAGGCATTCAGGACTAATTTTAAACTTCGACAGCTAAGTATAGCCTATATACTTGATTCCACAGTTGAGATGATAGACTATGACCTTAAGCCAGCATTCAACGCATTAATTTGGCCAACTTGGGCCCTTGGTATTACGAGAGCCCTTGATCACATATCAGGATTCTTCGGTTCCCAATATGCAGGAAAAGTTATTAAAAAGTTTGGAGCAATTCACAGTTTGTTAACCCTTGATGTATTAGTAATAATAAATAGGGCAATATTTATTGGTTTCCCGAATATTCTATCGCCAGTGATGGTTTCACTAAATTCCTTTAAAGCTTTGTTGTCAGAGACTGCTAACCAAACGTTGTTACACAGTGAATTTACTGATAAACATAGAGCTACTATGGGGTCTCTAAATTCGTTAGGTATTAGTCTTTTGTATTCTTTACTAATACCCTTAATTGGAATACTCGCTGATCAAATTGGACCGAGAATGACATTCCTATTGTTACCTTTGTTTTCGGTAATTGTATTGCCAATATATTGGAATTTAAAAAAGTATCATAAGTAATATCAGCATGGAACTGTTTCTTACATCAGAGATCAATCCTAGTAGCTGTAGAAACAATGGCGAGTCACCCCCTAGCGTGGCCTCTCGCACAAGGCGGGGTGCCGCCAACAATTAATCGGGTGGGTGGGCTGATACGGAATAAAGATAAACTTTTAAACTTTGGTCATGTAGTCTTGTACTCTTCTACTCTTCTACAATAGTAAAGCATTCCTGCGGGGCGGGAAAAGAAAAACCGGCGGCAACCGCTGGAAAAAATCCAAGCTGACAAGCTCGGCAAAAGCCGAAAATGTAGCTGAACTTAGCTTGGAAGCTGGATTTTTCAGCTTGAACTTGGCCAATTTCCACCATTTTGGCCGATTCATTTGTGGTATTATATTGAAAGCTTCCGCTTTCCAAAAATCGCGCGCGCAAAAAATGAGCGGAGGCGCGGCGGGTGGGGGCGCCGCGCTGGAGTAGCGAGCCGCGAAGCGGCGAGCTAACAACTTGACTTAAAATGAGTTCGAATTTTGTTAAAAACGTTCACAAGTCATTCGGGGGTTCGAGCCCTCTCGGATCCAAATATAAAAATATATAACATTATTTTTCGCTGAGGTTGCCAAGGTGGTCAAGGCGCCTGTCTGAAAAACAGGTTATGCGTGTTCGACTCACGCCCTCAGCACACTTGATTGACTACGGATACAAAAAAAATTAAACTAATGGTTATATGGGAAAGGCCTTGATTTGGTTTGCGGTGCTGTTAACTTCATTTGCAATTTTTAAAGGAGTAAGAAGATCACAATTAGCTACTTCAGGTGGACAGGTTCCAAAGGTTGCACTAAACCCGACGGGAGTCAATTTGGGAAACGTTGGAAGCGTAACTCAGCAAAAATCGACTTCCAACCCCTTCGGTGTGATGATTTCAGGAAACTCCTCACAAATCAAAGCTCAAACTGCAGTGAAATTGGGAGCAAAATATTATCGTCCAATATCAATTTTTGTTGAGCGCTGGAAGGGAAGTTGCGAGGAATGTGACGTGGCAATGGCAGCCGGATTAAAACTTATCTTAACCGTTCGTAACAATGGAGGCGCTGGACAACCTAGCACCCCTCCTTCAGATCTAAATACCTTTAAACGAACACTTGGTCAAATTATAGACAAGTATAAACCTGAAATCATAGTTATCGAAAATGAAGAAAATTCTGCTGCTCTCTTTTATACCGGCACCCCGCAGCAATATCTCGAAGAACTTAAAGCCGGTTGCGAGATCGCTCATCAAAAGGGAATCAAATGTACCAATGGTGGACTGGTAAGTTCGTTAGTCGTCGTTTTGGTATCAGATAACTACAAAACCAACGGAGATTTAACGAAGGCTAATGAGTATCTAAGTCGCTCTCTCGTCGGAGCAAAAAAGTCAATGATTTCACAAGTTAACTCAGTCAAAGGCCAAGAACAAATCTCCAAAGGAAAAGCTTTACTTACGGGATATAAATCAGCTGGCGCGGACTTTGCAAATTTTCACTGGTATATTGCCGATACTAACGCTCTGTCAGAAGCCGTAATATATCTACGTTCCACTTCTGGATTACCAGTCATGACAAATGAAGTCGGTCAGCAGGCAAATACCGATCCCAATCAGGTAACCAATGTCATGAAAAAAATCGTTGACATAGGACTACCCTACGCAGTCTGGTTTAGCATGGATACTAATCCTCCAAATGGTGCGAGGGCTTTAAACGAATCAAACGGAACCCTCCGACGGAATGGAGAAGCCTTTACACAGTTTATAAAAAGTAATTATTAGATCTCAGGCACATACCTCTGACTAGGTCACGATACATATGAGACTCTGAAGGAGTCTATGCCTGCTGATTTCCATCACATCCGTCATCTTCTTCCCAAGTTCTCCAGGAGTACGTATGGTACGCTCATGCACAACCTTGAAACCGCTCTCGGCTTTGGAGCATCTGAGAAAGCCCAGCTTCGTCTCCACTGTATTGAATTTCTTCATAACCGTGGATGGCAATCGCTCCATGAGGTCTTCCCGCACATCTCACGAGCCACCATATTCCGTTGGCAGCAGCGCTTCGAAGCGTCCGGCAGAAAGCTCAATGCCCTGGTTCCCCGCAGTACCCGTCCCCACCGCACCAGACAGATGTATCTCCCTGCTCCAGTCTTGGATTTTCTCAAAAACATGCGCGAGCAACACCCTCACTTATCCAAGTACAAACTCAAACCCTTTGTCGATGCCTGGTGCAGAGAACAAGGACGCCCTGGTCACTCTATTTCTTGGATTGGCAAAGCTCTCAAACGACACCAGCTTTTCTTTGGGCAACGACAACGGATCTTCAAGCGACGAAGACAGTCACGACATGGCTATACCATTCAGAGAACTCCCAATCCCAACACCGTAGCATTAGGTTACCTCCAACTGGATGGAGTGAAGGTGTATTGGGGTGGAGAGAAAGTAGTATTTCTCACCGCCTTAGAACTTAAAACGAGGACTGCGTGGGTTAAAGTCGTTCCGACACTATCAAGCTTCCACGCGAAACAGTTCCTCCAAGACGTTCTGGAAGCCACACCCTATCCTATTCATACGATCCACACAGACAACGGGTCTGAGTTCCATGCGGTATTTGACCAGGGAGTAGCAGAATTTCGACTCACTCATCTGTGGAGTCCACCAAGAAGTCCGAAAATTCATTCCCATATAGAGCACTTTAATGGTGTTTTTCAAGCAGAATTTGTCGACTATCATATTGATACCGCGGTGATTGAGCCCTTGGTATTCCAGTCCGAGCTTACTGCGTGGCTTCTGTGGTACAACACGAAGCGACCACACCATGCGCTCCATCTTATGACCCCCTCCCAATATCTGATACACTTACAGAAAGGAGTAGGAAGTCTCAAATGTCCGTGACCAAGACATACCTCTTGACAGCTTGTTGTGTTTATGTTTTAAATAAAGTATGGCTACATCGAAAAATGTTTCTCCTAAAGTTGTCGCAGGACTTTTATTTTTAGCAATTCTCGTAATGGTATTAATTGTTGTTGGGTCTCAAGCAAGTAATGCGAAACCGCAAACAGATATAAAGGCTCGTGCTGCAGATCCATGTGAAGCTTATCCTAAATTAAGTGCAGTTACTACGGGAAACGGAATCCTTCACGATAAAACAGAAAGTGGATTTAACTGGTGGCAAAATGGAATATCAACAAAAGTAAAGGTGGTAGTTGTTTGTGCCGGAGCAAAGTTTACAAGACAATTTGGTGCTGATATACCCTATAGCGATATTCGTGAAGGTGATAACGTGCAATTATCGGGTAACTATGGAGACACTACAAAGAGTACCATTCTTGCAAACTTGGTTCGAGATATGTCTACGTCAAAAGCGATTGAGTATAATGCCAAAGTTGCAACTGTCAACCATTCTCAAAGTAGTTTTACGCTGAGTGCAATAACGATGCTTGTTGCAGGAAGATATGGTCCATATACTCTTAACGTCAAATATTCGCCGGATACAAAATGTTATTTTCAGACGAGACAAAAGCCCTTGGCATGCTCAAGTATAGCCGTAGGAAATAGAGTTGCCGTCACGGGAGTAGTCTACGATCCCACGTTAACATTGACTGCAACGACAATTGTCATACAACCGCGTATTACGCTACCAACAACTACTCCATCTGCAAAAACTTGCGTCGAAGGATTTGATTGTACCCAATGTGGAAGTCAACTCAGATCTAGTCCGGCAGATAAAACGGGAAGCGTAAATCAAACCGGAACCAATGCCAATACGGTGGCTACTTGTTATCGACAAGACAATGGGGGAGCCGCATGCTGTTCTTGCTTAGATGGAAATAACCAATGTGCTGGGTATTGGGATTGTGTGCCTTCAGGTAACCGTCCTGACGATCTCACGTACGATGCCCGTTGTGCACAGTCTCGATAAATGTAATTTTGAGGACTTGACAATATTCAGGTTGTACATATAATTAATTTATGGCAACAAAAAATAAAAATTCATCTGTACTTATAGTAGCAGCGATATTTGCTATAGTTGCTATTGCAGTTCTAGGTGTTGTCGTTTCTCAGACGAATAGTAGTAAATCTCAGACACAAATGAAGGCTCGTGCCGCAGATCCATGTGAAGCTTATCCAAAATTATCCCCGATTGTGACGGACACGAGAGGAACAGTCCATGATAAAACAGATGTTGGATTCAGTTGGTGGGAAAACGGCGTATCTACAAAGGTAAAGGTTGTTGTTGTTTGCGCGGGAGCAAAATTAACAAGACAATTTGGGGCAACTATACCGTATAGCGACATTAATGAGGGTGACAGTGTCGCAATGACAGGGAATTATGGAGACACCACAAAGACTACTATTTTAGCGACATGGGTAAGAAATTTCTCAACCTCGAAAGCTGGTGAGTATAAAGCGAAAGTCGCGACGGTGAACCATTCTCAAAGTAGCTTTACATTGAGCGGCGTGACACTGCTTGTTGCGGGGAAATATGGACCCTACACGCTGACCGTAAATTATACGCCGAACACCAAGTGTTATTTCCGGACCAAGCAAAAACCCTTTGCCTGTACGAACATCGCAGTAGGAAATAGCGTTGCCGTCACAGGAGTCCTCTACGATCCCACGCTAACATTGACTGCAGAAAATATCGTAGTGAATTACTAACGTATTCTGTGAGTTTTTCCTGGTATGAGATCTACTGATCGTCATTCATTCAAGCTCATGGTTGGGGTTGTTATTGGCACAATCATTGCGCTTCTCGTGGGAGTTACCCTCTATCAAGTAACGACGAGTAAATCTCAAGGAGAGATACGTGCTCGTGCGGCAGATCCGTGTGAGTCATATCCAAAATTATCTCCGATTGTGACGGATGAGGGGATCGTTCACGATAAAACGGATAATGGATTTAACTGGTGGCAAAATGGAATTTCAACAAAGGTGAAGGTCGTGATCGTTTGCGCTGGAGCAAAAATCACAAGACAATTTGGGGCAACTATACCGTATAGTGATGTTCGTGAAGGCGATCGTGTCGCAATGACAGGAAATTATGGAGATACCACAAAAAGTACAATTCTTGCAACATGGGTAAGGAATATGTCTACCTCAGTAGCAAAGGAGACAGGCGTGAATGCGAAAGTAGCCACTGTTAACCCTTCTGATAGTAGTTTTACGTTAAGCGCTGTTATGATGAAAGTTGCTGGAAAATATGGCCCATACACACTAAACGTCAATTATACGCCAACGACAAATTGCTACTTTAGAACAAAAAATAAGCCATTGGCATGTTCAAGTATAGCTGTAGGAAATAGGGCAGCTGTTACAGGCATAGTCTATGACCCTACGATAACCATGACCGCGACGAGTATCGTAATAGATTATTAGATTGAAAGAAAAGTAAGTTATTCTCCAAAAATATCTTCCAGTTTTGTATAGCAAACAGTTACGTTGTTTTTTTAAGGACTTTTTGTGGTCCCAGAATATGAATGGGTACGAGAGGGAAAGAAATATATCGTACAATAACAAAATAATGTTATAATTCGAGTGTAAAACACATATATACTCGACATATGTGTTCAAGAGTGCCACGATAAGCGGACGTAGTTCACCGGTAGAATGTCTCCTTGCCAAGGAGAAGGTAGCGGGTTCAATTCCCGTCGTCCGCTCAAAAAAATGGATTGCCGGGTCGTTCAATGGTAGGACACCAGACTTTGGATCTGGGTATTCTAGGTTCGACTCCTAGCCCGGCAGCAAAGTCTTAACAAGCTTAGAGGTCCAGTCATTTAGAAGTATCGTTGATGAATCAAGATTTGCATAATATCCATCAATTTTTAAAGAAGGAACAATAAGCTCACCCTCTTTGTCTTTTACAAAATTCTCTAATATGCTAACAGCTCCGCAAAAGTGCTGATAATACGTATCTCCTAATCCAAAAACTGCAAATTTTAGATTTGGAAGCTTAATCGCTTCGCATTTTTTCATAAAAGTTACAAAATCTTCATGCGGTTGTCCTTCTTTATCTTCAAGGTCCCAACTTGGCGATCCCAGTATCACGAAATCAAATGTACTTAATGTCTGAGGGTCTATATCAAGTGGAGTTTTTACATCGACTGTATGTCCGTGTTGTATCAATATAGATTCAATTGTTTGACTTGCTTGAAATGTCCCGCCGGAATTCGTTGCATATAAAAGAAGAATTTTCATCAGAAAAAGTATAACATGATCTTTTCATATTTGATATGATGATGGTATGAGAGTGCGCGAGGCACGGAGCATCTATTTACGAAATTTTGTATTCGGTGTAGAGGATAGCCTGGTTTCCACCGTAGGTTTACTTTCCGGTCTCTCAGCAAGCGGAGTACCCCGTCATACAATAGTAATTACCGGCATAGTTTTGCTTTCTGTTGAAGCACTTTCGATGGGAGTGGGCAGTTTACTCTCAGAGCATTCAGTTGAGGAATTCAGAAAGCATGGTGAAGTACCACAAACTCAAGCAATTATAGGTGGATTTATCATGTTTGCTTCCTATGTACTTTCAGGTTTTATTCCCCTTGCTCCATATGCAGCTACCTTCATACCATATCCCTTTTGGTTTTCTATAATAATTACTCTTCTCTCACTTATATTTTTAGGTATTATAAGTGCTAAAGCATCAAGAACTTCCGTAGGCCGTCACAGCATAGAAATGCTTCTATTAGGAGGTATAGCTATTTTTGTCGGTGTTATGGTAGGGCAGATTGTCAAACTTTAAAGTTAAATTGTAATTCCCGTTCCTATTTACTACAATAGTCTTCATGCGGACGTGGCGGAACTGGTATACGCGCAGTCTTGAGGAGGCTGTGCCGCAAGGCATGGAGGTTCAAGTCCTCTCGTCCGCACCCATATCGCTCTAAGAGAGTTTAAAGAAGCCTGGCCGAAGTGTTTACACTGAGCCTGGCCGAAGTGGCGGAACTGGTATACGCGTACGCTTCAGGAGCGTATGTCGAAAGACTTGGGAGTTCAAATCTCCCCTTCGGCACCACAGTCAAACTTGGTGGGGCGGCGCAAAGCGCCGCCCATTGGTTTTGCCCACTGCCGCGCGCCTTTTTATTTTCGAGGACAAGGTTCGAGCCGAAGATTTTCAAGTCGAGAACCTTTTTGTTAAAAAGATCATTATCCCTTGCGATTTTAGCCGCATTTGCGGCTTCATTTATCCACTCTCTAAACGGTTCGAGCCAATCATTTTGCTTTTGTTCAAAACGGGTGTTTTGTTCCTCTAAAGTTTTAATCTGACTCATTAATTCTGATTTCTTTTCAAGATATATTTCTCTTTCAATAACATGGTCAAGATAAGAATCTAAAAGAAATTGTAGTTTTTGTTTAAATTCCTTGATTTTCTTCAGATTTTCCTGAGCAAAAGCAAAACAGGATTGGGCGTTATTTCCCTTTTCTTTCTCTAACATTTCTAACATTTGTTCAGCCCAATCCTGACGCAAAGAAACTTTTTGAATCATAGTTGATAACTGCTGATCCAAATCTTCTTCTCTGGTGTAAAGTTGAAAACAAGTTTTAGTTTTGGATTTTTTGGTGCAACGGTAATAAACATGACCCTTTTGAATTTCTGCAGTTATCATCATGCCACATTCACCACAGTGGAATAATCCGATAAACGCCTTGGGTATTTTTTCCTTTCTTTGAGGTTTGCTTCTCTGCTTTAAGACTTCCTGTACCTTGTCAAAAAGTTTCTTTGCAATGATTGGCTCGTGTTTTCCCTCGTGAAGTTCACCGGAATAACGGAAATGTCCGTAATAAAATGGATTGGAAAGAATAAATGAAATTTTATCTCTTTTGAATGGTTTACTACCGCGAGTGAGAATACCTTGTTGCGCCAAAAAGTGGGAAATATCCCCAAGAGTGGAATTTCCTTTTGAATAAAGCTCAAAGGCTGACTTTATGATTTTTGACCTTTTTCTATTAACAACAATAGTTTTAGTTCTGATATCATTAAGATAACCGATTGGCGCAAGTCCCGGATATTCTCCTCTTCTGACTTTTTGGCGCAACCCTCTTTTGGTATTCTCACTCAAAGAATCAACATAATACTTGCTCTGCCCAAAAGCGATTGAAAGCATGAATTTTCCTTGCGCTGTCGGCTCAAACCAAAACTGCGGAAATTTCAACGCCGCAATACGCCCGCAATCAATGAGGTAAATAATTTGTCCGCCGTCCACAGAATTGCGCGCCAATCTATCGGGGTGCCACGCCAAAATTCCTTCCGCCTCACCTTTTTCAATTCTTTTTAGCATTTCGCCGAATACCGGGCGACCTGGAATTTTAGCTGATTGTTTTTCTACTAACTCTTCAATAATGTTGAGATTATTTTGTTTCGCAAAGGCGCGCAATTCTGCGATTTGGGCTTCAATGCTCAAAATCTGTTTATCTTCCACGTCAGTAGATTTGCGGGCGTATAAAAAGAATTTTTGCGAAAGATTATTGTCCATAAGTTATAAAATTTGATTGGCCGCCCTGGTGTACTCAACTTGATCGCTCAAATTGTCCAAGACGGCCAATAAAATAAGCGATCAATTCGTTGAGTACAACTTTAATATAACAACTATTGATCAAGTTTTGCAAGAGCAAAAATTCTTTTTTCGCTTTTGAGCAATTCCTCGCCAAATGGCGAGGAAAAGAGATAAGATTTCAAAATCGCAAGGGATAGTCCTCGAAAATAAAAAGGCGCGCGGCAGTGGGCAAAACCAATGGGCGGCGCTTTGCGCCGCCCCACCAAGTTTGACTGTGGTGCAGCTTTACAACAAAGCTCGAATATATTTTATCAAAAACTCTTGAAAATTAACAGCGTACGGCGGTTGCGGCGAGGAAAAGGCCCTCCAGAGGCGGGTATAGGTTTAAGGGGAAA